>Ga0207422_1000220_pt1 | contig 218405 bp, 148 predicted proteins | sample MarCyaLeptolynsp_FD_187757 | JGI IMG/M metagenome (GOLD analysis project Ga0207422, IMG submission 187757) | Marine cyanobacterial communities from Panama - species 1 Leptolyngbya sp. (SPAdes) | ecosystem: Environmental > Aquatic > Marine > Unclassified | place: Panama: Panama City | collected... | reverse complement strand
ACCATCACCTGGGCAGGTGTATACCAAGGTGTCTCCCATTGTCGTGGATACTGTCCCGCCATCTGGCATATCACGCACAAGTTTTACATAGTTGTCAGAAAGGTCCCAGCACTCATCCGAAAGGCCTGCTAGTTCTGCTACGTTATCACCTACGTTCACTGTCAGGTTTCCTGTGTATGATAACCCCCATACAAGACAGATGCCCACACCTGCGCCTTCTACGTTCACTTGGTTGCCTGGGGGAAGGCCCAATACGTTCAGGTCTTCGTCGGTTACCACATAGCCATAATTCGAGTTGGAAGCAGTCTCGTGCATCACTTCTATGATATCATCGATACCATCACCTGGGCAGGTGTATACCAAGGTGTCTCCCATTGTTGTGGATACTGTACCGCCATCTGGCATATCTCGTACAAGTTTTACATAGTTGTCCGAAAGGTCCCAGCACTCATCCGAAAGGCCTGCTAGTTCTGCCACGTTATCGCCTACGTTCACTGTCAGGTTTCCTGTATATGATAGTCCCCATACAAGACAGATACCCACACCTGCACCTTCTACGTTCACTTGGTTGCCTGGGGGAAGTCCCAATACGTTCAGGTCCTCATCGGTGACCACATAGCCATAATTCGAGTTGGAAGCAGTCTCGTGCATCACTTCGATAATGTCATCGATACCATCTCCAGGGCAGGTGTATACCAAGGTGTCTCCCATTGTCGTCGATACTGTCCCACCATTCACATCACAGTCAGTTACTTCAAATGTAATCGAAGTTGACTTTCCCATAATTCCCTTTCCACTAGATTCTGAATAAGGAGTTGCTGTTACGGTGTGCATCCCAATTGGAGGAGTAAACCCATTGAAGTCGCCATTGCTATCTCCAATTAATGCATAAGGTATAAAGCTTTCTGTTCTGAAACCAGACTGATCATTTAAATCAAAAACTACACTTCCAATATTCTTTGAATCTGTATTGGCAACTATATTTAAATTCTTTGTTGCTAAACCGTTTAAATGTATCACATCTCCGTCTTTTAAAGGCATGATATCTTCATCGGTATCTGCATTTACTAAAGTAAAATCTGTAACCATCCCAATAGAAACACTAAAAGTTATAGTTAGCGATTCACCAGCTTCTCCCTTACCTCCACTTTCTGAATAAGGTGTAGCCGTTATGGTATGCTCACCCGCAGGAGGTATAAAACCATTGTAATCTCCTTTGGTATCACCCAAAATCGCATAAGGTGCGAAATTTTCAATACGAAAAGGATTGGTATCATTAAACCTGAAAACAACACTACCTATTTTTTCTTCGGAAACATTTGCCCTAATGTTTAAATAAGAAGTCGGTAACATACTCAGTATAAGTTCATCCCCATCTTGTAAGGGCATAATATCCTCATCAGTCTCTGCATTAACTAATGTGAAACCTGTAATAGAAGAATTTTGTGCATATGTAAGTGTTAGACTTGAAATAAAAAGAATTAGAAAAGAAAAAATAACTTTTTGGTTAAGGCTGCTACATAATCCCAGTGGGATATATGGCTCATTTTTTTTAAAGTACTTTAGCTTCATGACGAAAAAATTTAATTAATAATGATATAGCAGAATAGCTATTCATGAAGCTAGAAGAAAAGTATCACGGAATTATCACAGAAGTATAACCATTTTATTTTTTTGAAAAAACATTATTGATGACATTAAATTTTAAGAAATAGAGAATGTTCTATGTTACATAGCTTCTTTCGGGATTAAAAAAGGCATTTTCATCAAGTAATATTCAAGTTGAACAAAACTGCTATTTAAAAAAATATAATGCAATCGCCTATGATTCCTAACTTTACTTCTTTGTAATATTTTAAAAAAACTTCTGGTGAATAAAATTCTAATTCTAACCTGCTCAATATTTTTAATCTTAGCATGTAGTAAGAGAGAAGCTGATGAGAAATCAAATGCTAAATTAAAACCAAATATCATTTTCATATTGATGGATGACTTAGGTTGGAATGCGATATCTTGTTATGGAAATAAGCATGTTGATACCAAAAATATCGACCAACTTGCAGTTGAAGGGATTCATTTTAAAAATGCCTATGTAACTCCTCAATGTACACCTACCAGAGCAGTTATCATGACCGGGCAACATACTGCCAATAATCGAATGTGGCATGTAACTCCTAGGTATTATTTCCCTTATCAAACATTATCTGAACCTACCTACCTAGAAAATTTACCTAGGGATACCTACACCATTGGCAAAGCATTAAAAGCACAAGGTTATAAAACTGCTATTTTCGGTAAATGGCATCTAAATACTTATGGAGAAGACGGTTATTATACGCGTTTATTTAAAAAAAATGCACATCACTATGGTTTTGATGAGGTAGATCCAATAACAGACCCTACGGAATATCAAGCACATACTGATAAAGGTGTTGATTTCTTAACTGAACAGGCGAACTTATTCATGGAGCGTAATAAAGATAATCCATTCTTTATTTACCTATCGCACCATACTATTCATGGCCCAGTACTAGCCCCAAAAGAATTAATTCAAAAATATTTAGAAAAAGGGTATCCTGAAGAAGGAGTAAACAATGCCACGTATCTAGCCGCTATAGAACATTTTGATAATGCCATTGGTCGTTTAAATGAAAAAATAAAGGCCTTAGGGATAGAAGAAAATACAGTAGTTGTCTTTACTTCGGATAATGGAGGGGTTGATACCCAATTTGATCATAGCCCATTGCGCTATGGAAAAGGTTCTCCTTATGAAGGTGGAATTCGAGTACCTTTCATTGTTAAATGGCCAGAAAATATCGCAAAGGGGAAGGTATCAAATGTACCGATTCATGTTGTCGATTTTTATCCTACTTTGCTTGATATAGCTGGAGGAAATCCTAATGAATTGAACCAATTAGATGGATTAAGTTTATTGCCTCTTATAACAGAAACTGGTAGTATAAGTAGAGAAACATTATACTGGTACATGCCATTATATGATCCCTTAAATTATTCAGTTTGGGCAACTACTCCAGCTGCAGTAATAAGAAAAGGAGACTATAAACTCATCAAGTTCTTTGGTGATTATACTGACTTAACCCAAGATGGCAAACAAATCAAAGGAAAAAAAATAGAGCTATATAATTTAGCTGAAGACATTGGAGAACAAAATAATTTAGTAGCAACAAATACTGAATTGGCGCACAGTTTAGAAGATGAACTTGATCAATGGATTGCCTCAACAAAGGCGGGTTTACCTGCTCCAAATGAAAATTTTAATCCTGATAGTATTTGGGTCAGGGGTAAATGATTTTATCAAATCGTATTTAATTTTTAAATTGAAGCTTAATTTACAATGTATCAATAAATAAAGTGTCATGATAATTAGCGAGTATTTAAGAAGAAAGTATAAAGCACAAACGGAGATTAATAAACTAGTTGGGGAAATGGATGAGCTAATCATAAAATTCAAACAACTAGCTATGGGAAAGATTGAAGATAAAAATATGCTTGAACTTGAATATCATGAATTGGTAGGGAAAATCGATGAATTACAAGTAAAGAAATACCTGAAATTGAAAAATGATTTTGGGGAAAATATAGACGCTGTTTCCTACCTCTATGATAAAGTCACTAAGAATATGGATGTATATCTTGAAAAGGAAACACATGTGCCATATGTAGAGATGGGAAAGATAAAACGTAGAATTGAACTTAAAGGAAGTAATAGTAAATTTACAAAATGGCTATACTTAGGAGGTGCTATATTGCTTGGAGCAGTCTTAGGAGCCTAAATTCAAATAATATTTCATAAAGCAATAATCTTATCAATTTCTTAAATTTCTGATGGACTTAATTGACATCATCTATGTATTCACATACCACATCCAAAGGCAATCTTGAAAATCGGTGAACATATGAAATAGTAAGCCGACTGCTATGATTCGTAAGGCAGGTAAAAATACCATGAAAGAATACACTGCTATAGCATAATAAGAATGTAATGGATGAAAGCCAATTCCACATCTATTTGGGTCAAAAATAGGATCGGCTAAAAGATGGTCTAAGTCTACAGCCATTGTTGCAATCATAATCAGCCATGCCTTTTTCCATTTACTTCTAAAAAAATACCACGCTATTAAACCCGGAAAAAGAAAGTGTAAACTGTAATGAGTTATTGGCTGTAAAATTTTAAGTATCATAATTTATGTCTCCCCCTTAATTTCATTGTATTTTCATCCAATGCAAAATTAAATCACTAGCTGTAAAACAAGTAGAATTTTAGCTTATATCATATTCAAAAAGTATTAAATTAGTATACTATGAAAATGAATGACCTACTTTTTTTTATCTGTTTTCTATTATGGTTTGGATGTGATTCTAGAAAGTTAAATGAAAAACATGATGCCTTTAATCATAAAAAATATCATGATGGATTAATGTATTTGCCTGAAGGCTGGCAAACTACACTTTGGGCAGAATCTCCTTACTTTTTTAATCCTACTAATATGGATGTAGATATAAAAGGGCGAATTTGGGTCACTGAAGCTGTTAATTATCGAAACTTTAATAATGATCCAAGCGATAGACTGCATTTTGAAGAAGGTGATAGAATAGTTATTTTAGAAGACACTGATAACGATGGTAAAGCCGATAAATCTAAAGTTTTTGTACAAGACAAAGATTTAGTAGCACCTTTAGGCATTGCCGTTGTAGGCCATAAAGTAATTGTTTCTTGTGCACCTAATATCATAATCTATACTGATGAAGATGGGGATGATAAACCTGATAAAAAGGAAATCTTTCTTACTGGTTTTGGTGGTTATGATCATGATCATAGTCTACATGCAATTGTTACTGGCCCTGATGGAAATTGGTATTTCAACACAGGAAATGCTGGGCCACACATTGTTACCGACAAATCTGGTTGGACATTAAAATCAGGAAGTATATACAAAGGAGGTTCACCCAATAAAATCAATAATACTCCTAATTTATTAAGTGATGACAATCGTGTTTGGGTTGGTGGACTGGCCTTAAAAATTAAACCAGATGGCACTGATCTAGGTGTATTAGCACACAATTTTCGAAATGCCTACGAAATAGCCATAGACTCTTATGGCAATATGTGGCAAAACGACAATGATGATGAAGTAATGGCATGTAGAGTAAGTTGGGTAATGGAAGGTAGTAATGCGGGATACTTTAGTGAAGATGGTAGTAGAAGTTGGCGTGCAGACCAAAGACCCAACCAAGATATATTTTCTGCACATTGGAGGCAGGAAGATCCTGGGGTTCTTCCTATTGGAGAAAGAACTGGTGCTGGATCTCCAACTGGTTGTGTTGTATATGAAGGTGATGCATTCGGTGATGAAGCTCGAGGTATGTTTTTAAGTGCAGATGCTGGCAGAAATGTTATTTTTGGCTACAAGCCTAAATTAGAAGGAGCTGGCTTTGAAATGAAGCATGTAGATCTAATTACTTCAGTAGGTGAATCTACAGAAGAATATGTATGGAACGATTTGGCAGATGATAAACGTAAATGGTTTAGACCAAGCGATGTAACTGTAGGTACTGATGGTGCCATCTATATCGCTGACTGGTATGATCCTATTGTGGGTGGCCATCAAATGAAAGATAAAAAAGGTTATGGAAGAATTTATAGAATAGCTCCTAAAAATAAACAACTCTCATCCCCCCTTCTTGATATTTCTTCCACTAATGGTTTAATTGAAATGCTTAAAAGTCCAGCAATCAATGTTAGAGGATATGCATTTGAATTATTGGTTGCTAAAGGAGAAAGCATAATTCCCGAAGTCTTGCCCTTACTGGAAGCCACTAATCCTTATCATCAAGCAAGAGCTATTTGGCTTCTAGCTCAACTTGATGAAATTGGACAAGAATACATTTGGGATTTACTACGTTCAAATCCTAATCCACATTTGCGTATAACTGCATTTCGCGCACTTAAAACAACAAAAGACAATTTTAGAAAATTAGCTAAAATTGCAGTGACAGACCCCTCACCTGCTGTAAGACGAGAGCTAGCCATTCTACTTCGCGATAAGTCTTGGGAAGAATCTAATAATTATTTAATCCAATTATGTCGTTCTTATAAACCCGAGGATAAATATATGTTAGAAGCTATTGGGATTGGAACAGAAGGAAAAGAAAGTGAGCTCTATAAAGCCCTATTATCTTTTCAAGCTGCTGATCCAGTTAAATGGACTGAAAAATTTGCTAACCTAGCTTGGAGGTTACATCCACCCGAAGCAATTCAAGCATTAAAAAAAAGGGCTGAAGCAGTGGAAGTAAATGATAAACAAAGAAATGCTGCCATGATTGCTCTTAGCTTCATAAATACTTCAGAGGCTGTTAAAAGCATGACCCAGTTAAGTAATTCTCGATTGCCTGATATTAAGCAATATGCAAATTGGCTACTTAGTCACCGCCGATCAAATAACTGGTATTCCTTAGTCGATTGGACTAAAGTTGATGAAGAATTAGCTAAGTTACCTACTGATATCCAACTATTTAAAAATGAATTATTATCTGAAAATATCGATTTAAATACAAAAAAAATAGCAGTCTCTAAACTTGCTAATTCCAAAGTTGGAGGTGAAGTATTAATTTCACTTGCTTCTGATAACCTTTTAAGTGAAGATTTAAAGCAAGAAGTCTCCAAAATAATTTTCAACAACCCAGATAGGGATGTTAGAACAATGGCTATGGAATATTTTAGACATCCTAGTGGGGAAATTGTCGATATGGGAAAAATTGCCACTTTAAGTGGATCAACAGAAATAGGCGCTAATATTTTTGAAAATGCATGTATAAGTTGCCATAAAATAGGCAATAAAGGAAAAGATATTGGTCCTAACCTAAGTAAAATTGGTAGTAAATTCGACCAAAACGGCTTGTTAGATGCAATATTAAATCCAAGTGCTTCAGTGGCATTTGGATATACACTCAATGAAGTGAAGACCAAAAGTGGAAATAGCTTTTATGGGTTTATAATTTCCGAAGGAAAAACAATTGTATTAAAAACGACCGCAGGTGACCAACAAGTAATTGATAAAAGACAAGTCATAGCTATAAAACCTATGAAAAGTAGTATTATGCCTAGTGGAACAGCTTTAGGGTTAGATGAACAAGACCTTTCAAATCTTACCACTTATCTGCTTACATTGCAATAATACTTTTATAGAAATGTATTTTAAATCACTCCACCTTTTCTTCTTTTTCAGGTGTTAAAGCTTTAATCTCTGCATCTAATTTATCCCAATCCTCAAAAGAAAGTTCATCTATATCTCCAAAGTCTTCTTTTTTGGCTATTAACCCACCCGACATAATAAAACTGGTAGAGAGAATCACGATCAGCAGTATCGCAGGGTTAAAACCCTCATTGGCAAACTGAGCAGGGATAGAAAAGAATAAAAGTACAGTAATAAGCCCCCGTGGAGCTATCCACAACTGTGGCAATATAGTCTGCCCACCCAGTGCTTTCAGCATTACAAAACGAATGGCATAAGTAGCTCCTAAAATGCCTAAAGCCATTAAAATTGTAGGTATTTCGGTAATTCCACTAAAGTCTAGTGTCATTCCGAATATTACAAAGAAAAATGTCCTTACCACAAAAGCAGTTTCCATGGTTACTACATGAAAGTCTTCAGTAATCTCTTTTAAGGAATTCTCTTTAATGAGTTGACTCAGTTTGCCACTAAAGAACAAATTATAATTATTCAATACCAAGCCAAATACCATAATAATCAGTAAGGATGACAAATGGAACATTTTTCCTGTAGCATATAATAGTACCAAAACGGCTATAAGGAAAAACAACTTTACCTTGGCTTTCAGTTTCTGAAGAAGCAATACCATGGCATAACTGATGATCAGTGATAGTACTATGGTAATTACAATATTTCCTGAAACATTAAATACAATATTAGAAGTACTAGGCGAATCATATCCTCCTAACATAAAATAGAAGAACATAATACCCAATATATCAGAGAATGTACTTTCATAAATCATAAATTCCCGTTTATTATCGCTCAAACTTGATACACTCGGGATAATAATAGCACTACTTAAGATAGAAAGCGGTATGGCATACAACAAGGATGAGAAGAAATCTTCAAAAATCCGATCTTTAAACATGAAAGCAATGGCAAAAGCTGTTAATAGTAATGACAGTAAGGCAACAAAAAATGAACGAATAAGAATAGGTCTCTTCTCTTTCTTTAGCTTTAAATCCAAAGCAGCTTCTAATACAATCATAATAAGTCCCACAACTCCGAGAAGCTCTAGCGCTTCACTAATAAGACCTCCAAAGTCAATATTTGCCCTTTTTAGTAATTCCTGTAACACAATACCTAGGCCGATAAGTAGCAGGACACTAGGGATTTTGGTCTTTTTTGAAATAAAATTGAAGAAATATGATATAATGACAATCAGGGAAATGGCAATAGCTTCAGTATATGCGTTTAAATAATCCATTTAAATTTGTATGTTTCATTTTTAGTTAAGAAGTTGTCTAATATCCAATTTCTGACCTCTAACATCTACCTTTTAACCTCTAATCTTTTACCCCCTTTCTTGTCTTCAAATCTTCTTAAGCAACTCACAGAATTTTACAATTTATTTCAAAAAAATAAGAATAGTAAATGAATTATTGTAAATTATCGACATCTGTTTTTAAAGCTTAATTACCAGCATTTTTTCTCATCACAGCGTATTACATGGCTAAACAAAACAAATTCGGAACTTTTGGGGGAGTATTTGTGCCTTCAATTTTAACCATACTTGGTGTAATCATGTACCTAAGGCTACCTACCATCATTGGTGAGGCGGGCCTATTTGCTACTATAGGAATTATTATAGTAGCCCATATTATTTCTGTAACAACAGGTCTCAGTGTATCTTCTATTGCTACAGATAAAAAAGTTGAAGCTGGAGGTACCTATTATATGATTTCCAGAAGTCTTGGTCTTTCTATTGGCGGAACCCTGGGGTTAGCACTCTTTGTAGGGCTTTCTTTTAGTGTGAGTTTATATCTTATTGGTTTTTCAGAAAGTTTTCTAAATTATTGGGGTCTTCCTACAGATATCAATAATATCAGGTTAACAGGATCGCTGGTCTTATTGGCAGTAACTACTATCACTTTTATTAGTACTTCTCTGGCTATGAAAACCCAGTATTTCATTATGGCTGCCATTGTACTCTCGTTAATTTCTATCTTCTTTGGTAATCATGGGTTTACCCCTACCACTCCCCTACTCAGTAATCCTTCTTCCAGTGTGCCATTAATGGCTTTGTTCGGCATTTTCTTTCCTGCAGTTACCGGTTTTGAAGCCGGGGTCTCTATGTCTGGCGATTTAAAAGACCCCAAAAGTTCTATCCCTAAAGGATCTATTGCAGCTGTTGTGGTAGGATTTGTAGTCTATATCATCCTCTCGATTTTTTTAGCATACACTGTAGATGGTAATGCACTTAGAACCAATGGTGAAATTTTATTAGGTATTTCACTAGTACCAGAGTTAGTAATTGCAGGTATTTGGGGTGCAACACTTTCTTCAGCATTAGGTAGCATTTTGGGGGCACCTCGTATTTTACAAGCGACAGCTATTGATAAAATTACTCCTAAATTTTTTTCTAAAGGTTATGGCAAAACAAATGAGCCTCGTAATGCGCTATTACTCACTTTTATCATTGCAGAAACAGGTATTCTTATCGGAAGTTTAGATGCTATCGCCAGTATAGTCTCTGTTTTTTTTATTACTACTTATGGATTTCTAAATATTAGTGCTGCATTTGAATATTGGACTAGTGCAGATTTCAGACCTGAGTTTAAAGTATCTGGCTGGGTAAGTGTGGTTGGAGCAATAGCTTGTATCTTAGTAATGATTTTGCTGAATGTTGTAGCGATGTTCGGAGCTATTGCCATTCTCGGATTATTATTCCTTTATATAAAAAGGAAAGAACTTACCTTAGAATCTGGCGATACTTGGAGTGGTGTTTGGGCATCCTTGGTCAAAACCGGATTGACCAACCTTAAAAAAGAGAGTATACACAGTAGGAATTGGAGACCAAATACTATTATGTTCAGTGGTGCTAAGGATTCTCGTTCACATATCATAGAAATGGGCAAAGCCATCTCTGGTAAGTTGGGAATTTTATCCGCTTTTGAACTAGTAGAAAGTGACGATCGCATTCTTGCCAAAACTGTTTCTGATCTTACTGCTCAGAAAGATACGGTAGGTTATTTTCAACACAAGTTGTATTGTAGAGAAGTATATGAAGGTATGGATGAAATTGCTCGCGTTTACGGTTTCTCCGGGGTTGAGCCTAATACTATTTTAATGGGGTGGAGTAAAAACCCTAGAAGCAAAGAAAAATTCATCAATATGCTCGAAAATTTTGAGCATTATCTCTATAACACCATTTTCTTAAATTTCGATAAGGAAAAGAAATTTGGCGAACATCAAAGCATAGATATCTGGTGGAGTGGTTCTGGTAGAAACTTGGTATTAGCCATTTACCTTATTAGACATATTACGAATTCTCCCTTGTGGCGAACCGCTCATATAAGATTGCTGACTATCAACCCAGTAAATGCTAATCAAGAAAATATTTACAAAGGTATTACAGCTATATTAGATAGTTATCGGGTAGATTTAGATGTTAAGGTTATTAACAATGAAACAGAGTTAAAGGCTGAAAAAGATATAATTGCTGAAACATCTAAAGATACAGATTTGGTGATTTTAGGAATACCCGAAAAGAAATATCATCAACTGAATAAATATTATGACCAAATCTCTCATATCTTAGAAAGCATAGGTACTACATTGATCATTAATGCTTCTGATAAATTCGAAGAGATTGAAGTAATTCAAGCAGATGCAGGGAAACAAGCTCAATTAGATAAGGCAGAAGTCTTGCTTGAATTACCTCCTTTACAAATATCAAAATATGCTGAAGTAGCCACTGACATTACTAAAATCGATATTAATGGGCAAAAGACAATTGAATTGTTTTACAGAAAAACCTTTCAAACAATTTTTCAAGATCATACTACCCTTTTAAAAGATTTACACAATCGTTTATCCGTTATTAAAAAAGAGCTCAAATCCATTGAAGCCTTCCCTGATAATTACCGGAAAAAGAAAGCAATAGATAGGCTTAAAAATGATGTTTTTTTTAAGATAAATAACTTGGTTGCCGATGAACTGCGCAATACTAAGTTACCCAAACAGCAGGAAAGTTTAGCCAATGGGATTAATTGGTACGAAAACAGATTACAAAGTGATTTTAGACAATATCCTGAAGATTTGACTATCCGATTCCCCAAGGAAGATTTTAAGGTTTTAGACTCAGACCGTTCTGGTCTAAAATCATATAAAAGAATCAAACAATTCAAGCATTGGATAATTGGCCAACCTATTACCCATAAAATCAATTACAGGGAAGTTGCCAGATATTTCCAATTGAACAATAGAAAAGTATTCATTGCTAAACTGCTACAACTTTTTGATCGAGAAGAAGCTGAATTTTATACTAAAGCAAGAAAATACATCAATAGTATTATTAGCTTTTTAGACGATGTGGAAAGAAAGATTTTACAAGAAGAAATTACTTGGAACAGTACTGAAAAACTCCTCGAAATAAATGGTGAAATTGAATCTGAGTTACAAGTACAAGACAAAAATGCATCACTTTATCTTGGTAGACTTAAATTGGAATTTCGCAAAAACCTTCAGTTAATGAATAATGATCTTAGCAAGATCGATATAGATTATATAATAAAGAAAAAAACCCGTGGGCCTAATTATTATGCTGATCTTACCACTGAAATTCTACAGTTTCCCGAAGAGTATCAACTCAATATTACCACGATACTCAATAAAATCCTTATGGAACTATCTGTGAATGCCACTAAAAACCGCATAGAAACTCTGAATGATGAATTTATTGGTTTATTAAAACAATCTATAACGGTCAATTATATCAAAAAAACTGAGGCTATTATAGATGGATTGGAAAAAGGCGAAGATTTAAACACTATCCAAAAAATCAAACTAGAAGAACGTATTGATCCATCTTTAAAAGAAGCCTTAAGTGAGAAACTTCAAAAAATGTTAGAACTCACCGAAAAAATGCCCGAAAGCATTGAGATTTACTCTTCAAAAAGTAGTGTTGAAGAACAAGAAACTTTGCCAATACCGATTGCCCGTATGACGGAATATTTCCTTAAATCGAAATATGAAACTAGTGTAGAAGAGGAATTTGAGATTTTTTTAGAAACATTGAAACGAACTGTTTTTACAATTAAAGATAATCTTAATCTAACAAAGTTCAATTTAGAAAACACAGCTGAACAAGGAAAGACTAAGAAAGAAACACAAAATCTAGAAAAGGAAATAATGAAAGACTGTGTCCAAAAGGTCACTAACGAAAAAGTATTGATCAATGAAAGATTAAGTGAATTTTCTGATTTTACAAAAACGCAACTCGAAAAATCATTTGAACCTTTGGCTTCATTAAAAATTGAAGAAAGTGCCAAAGATTTTGTTACTGGCTTAAGAAATTATCAAAGCAAACAAGTGCTTTCTTTGGTAAATAGTTTTAGGGCTGATATCGAAGATTTTTTCCAGCAAATAATTACCCGTTTATTTTACAGTAGAAGTAGAGGTATTCTATTTGCCAAAAAATTAAATAAAAGTTCAGCCTTACGTTCGACAAACAGTAGTTTATTAGATTTAAAAGAACAAGTGAACATTCAAACATCTTTGGTAAATACTATCCCACCTTATTATCATACACTTTTTAGTAATAAATCTAATATTAATAAAGATTTTTGGGTGTCTAGAAAATCGGAAGAAGCCGTTTTTGAGAAGGCAATTGCAAGATATAATACTGGTTATTATGGCGCTATTTTATTACTTGGTGAAAGAAATGCTGGGAAAACCGCTTTCTGCAAATACATATTAGACCATTATAAGAAAAAGAACCAGACATATACTATCTTCCCTCCTACTAAAGGCATTACTAGTGTTAATGGATTTACTCAGGCATTGAGAAAGGCTACAATGAAAAAAGGAGATGCTGCTCAAATTTTAAGTCGATTAACACCCAATAGTATATTAATAATCAATGATTTAGAACTATTTTGGGAAAGAACTGAAGAGGGTATGGAAATTATCTACCTTCTTAAACAATTAATAGATGAGTACAGCGAAAGAATCATTTTTGTAATCAATATGAACCCACATGCATATCGTATCATTAATCAATTAACGCAATTCAATACTCATTTTATTGAAGTAATAAATTTTACACCATTCAATGCTGAAAAACTAAAAGATTTATTAATGACCAGACACCGATCAAGCAGTTTGACATTAAAATATGCTACTGACAGTCCTGCATTAAATGAAGTACAATTAGCACAACTTTTCAATAAATACTTTGATTATAGTGACGGAAACCCTGGTACAGCTTTGAATGGCTGGCTGGCAAACATTCAAAATGTAAATAATAATGATTTAATTATTAGTAAGCCTGAGATTCCTTATTTAACTGGTTTAAAAGATTTAGAAGAGGAATGGACAATGCTACTTGCTCAGTTTGTGCTGCATAAAAGATTGACTTCTGAAAAAATTGGCCGCATATGTCAATGGGAACAAACTAAAATAAACTCAACTCTACTCGCTATGTCTAGGTCTGGAATAATTACTGAAAAAGCAGCTGGAATCTATCAAATTGATCCAAGTATGCATCCTTTTGTAGTGAAATCTCTTAAAGAAAGGGAGGTGTTAATATGACATTAAAAGACATTTGGCACAAAGTTAAATCTTTTCTTCCTTTACAAAACAAAGTAGAAAAAGTAATTGATGAAGGTTTACCAAAAGCACATAATCATACTTTTACTTTCAAAGTAAGAAATAAAAAAAATAACCTCGCAAATGATATTGAGCGTATTGTCTTGCTAAATCCTTGGATTAGCGTAGGAAATAAGCCCATTATTTCTATTCTTGAAATTACTAATGATGAAAAGCAAGTTGAAGTCAGGTTTAAAGCTATAAGTAAAAGAAAAACTAACTTAGTTGAACAACAAATTCAACAACATTTTGAATTGCTTTAATTACCTTGAATAGCTTTTTTCTTTCTCTTTCGACCAAGTACTCCTTTTTAAAAAACTCCCTTTTAGGATCCAATTTTTACGATTATATTTCTTGAACAACTTTGAAATTTATATTCTTGACAAAATATTGATAATTCAATAAATAAAGGCTTATTCCCAATTCGACTTAATGCTATTTTTATGTATTTTAAGAGGCTTAATCATCCAAATTGAATAAATTCACTAATCATCCCTCCCGAAGCCTTAAATACCTTAAAAGATAATTGTCGAATTCATGTGTAGTCCGACATTTTATAAAATTGAAAGTAGCAAGAGATAAAAATATAAACTTATGTAAACATATAATTACATATATAATATTATGATTAATAATGAATAAATATTTTTAAATATGAATATTTTTGTTTACTATTGTTTAAATAAGTAAAAATATTTAAACTAATGCCAGCAAAAGTAATCAGTATCGCGAACGAAAAAGGAGGGGTTGCAAAAACAACTTCGTGTTCTGCTATTGGAAGTGTATTATCACGGATGGGATACACAGTTATCTTAATAGATTTAGATCCCCAAAGTGATTTAACAATCTCACTAGGCATAGAACCTGGTGATAGAAACATTCATGACTGCCTTTTTACGCATAGAAAATTAAAAGCGAATCCGATAAATGAAAACCTAGTAATTATTGGTGGCTCTCCAGAAATTACGCCCATTGACTTTTTGGACAACTTAAAAAAAGATGAAGAATATCAGTACGATAATCCAAGATTGATTATTAAACACCTAATTGAAGAAGCCAAATCAAAGTGTGATTTCATTTTATTGGATTGTCCTCCAAATCTTGAAATAGTAACTCAAAATGCATTGTTAGCAAGCGATTATGTACTTATACCTTCAGAAGCACATAGTTTTAGTATCAATGGTGTAGAGAACTTAGTAGACCAAGTAAAAAGGTTTAAAAAGAAAGCAAATCCTAACTTACAGCTCTTAGGTATATTCCTTACACGTTATCGATCAAAAACAAGAAGCCATGAAGATCTTGTGGCATATTTCACTAAAAACCATCCTAAAATATTTCTAAAAACCTATATACACGAAAATATAACCATTCAAGAAGCAACACACAGTGGAAGGGAGTTAGAAGAACATGATAACTACAAAAAGCAACAAAGCTTGGTAAAAACCAAACAGCCGTTTAAGGGACTAAAAGACTACCGTGATTTGGTAAATGAACTAATTAAAAGAATCTGACATGAAAGAGGACAAAGATTTATTACCATTTAAAAGACCTAGGAAAAAAATTTTGGACGATGACGATATTCCGTTGGGTAGGGGAAAGGCAATTGCAAAGTCAAATACCAATAACAAAACGAAAAGAAGTACAACTAAAAAAGTGGTTCAGAAACAAGGTCCTAAAAGACATACCTTTTTTGTTGAAAATGAATTATTAGAAAAGTTGAAAGACCTAGTTTTTACCAGAAAATATACTAAAGGTGAAATTGAAGTGAATCAATCCACTATAGTGCATGAAGCACTTACAAAGTTTATTGAAGAATACGATGGAGAAATTAAACCTAGGCCCCAATACATCCGTGATATTGAAAATAAAAAAGCAAAGAGACCTAACGCAAAAAAATAAATGGAGCTCATAAAATTATATCAAGGAAATTTAGTATCAGCAAGAGAATTATACTCCTTTTTTGAAAGTAGAGAACGTTTTTCGAGATGGTTTGCACGGATGAAGGAATATGGATTTACAGAAGACATAGACTACTTCGAGCATGCTACAAAAGCTGATAACAATAGGTCTATCACTGATTATCTGCTTAAACTAAATACTGCCAAGGAAATATCTATGCTTCAACGCAGCGAAAAGGGAAGGGAAGCCAGGCAATATTTTATTCGATGCGAAGAAGCCTTAAAAAAACTTGCAGCTAACAAAAGGTTAGAAGCATTTTTAAAGTTAGAGGTAACCAAAGAGAAACTAAAAAAATGGATATTGGACACTGGGCTCGATGAATCGAAATATATTACTATTGATCAAGCTGGAAATATAACCTTATTTGGAGAGTATGTGCCCGATAATGAATTAGGTATATTAGGCACAAAAGGAAGAGATTTTGCAACTGAAGTTACCAATGAACTTGTAAGAAAAAATAATGTCACAGCGTTTGAAGACATGAAGAATTTGAACATTAGCAATCATGAACAAATAAAAGATATGTTGAGAGAATCAGGGATTGATTCAACTAAACTTAATCGGGAAAAACCCATAAAAAAACTTGATAAATAGAAGCGTACCAAAATGTACACTTCTGTAAGAACTACGAATATCAAGTATATAAATATAATTTATTGGTTTTTAATCAAATCCATTTTATCTATAGTAATAACCCTTTCATCTACAACTAATTCAATTTAAGTTGCCGTATTTTGGAGCGAAATCAAACAGCCTCAAGGAATTATTAATACCGAATAGCTACTTATAAAAAAAATGTTATAAGTAGTTATTCTAATATGTTATTTATTTTTATTGAAATAAATATATTAAATGGCCTCAAAATTTTACATAAGTAATTGATAATGAATTTGTTAAGATAAACATTTGTTACAAACTATCGCCAACTAAATCTCGTAATATCGCCAACTATGTTACTGATTATAGACAACTATGCTACAATTGTTGTACAACTATGTTACAAACTATCGCCAACCTGATAATTATTTCAATATAATAGCTTATAACTTATTGATTATTAGATATTTATAATAATTCATTTGAAGCAAAGAGCTAAATTTTATTGTTACAAACTATCGCCAACCAATAAATATTATAGGATCTTGCCGCATAATCTTTGTTACAAATTATCGCCAACCGATGAAGGTTTTTTATTTTATGCTACAAACCATCGCCAACCAAAATTGTATAAATACACATTTAGGACCTATAGTAGTAAAAGATGCTACAAACTATCACCAACCTAAATTTCTATTTGTTACAAGAAATTCAAAAATAGTTACAGATTATCGCCAACCGCAGAAAATTTTAAATAAGATGTTACAAACTATCGCCAACCAGAATACCATAAATACACTGTATATTGAATAAAATAGTAGAAAATGCTACAAACTATCGCCAACTCAATTTTTTGATAAAATGAAGCCATTAATATTTTTTTATCATAAATGCGCTATTTGTTTCAAGATTATCGCTTTAAAATAGCTTAAAAAAGCTTATTAAAGGATTTATAGACTATAGATTTAATGACTATTCAATTGCTACAAATTATCGCCAACTACAAAATGAAAGAATGAGATAGAATTTTTAATAATGAAAAAAATATAGCTTCAAGTATTAGTTTAGGTCAAAAAAATAAAAAAAATTAAAACTTTTATAACAACCACTACAACACTTAATTATAACATTGAAAGGTCTTTTTGAGGCAAATAATAACATTACAACCATTAAGTGAAGAATATGATTTTTTTGCTAGATCTTTTATATGAACCTAACTGCTTCAGATAATTACTAATACGCAAACGTGTTACAAACTATCGCCAACTACGTTCTTTAAAGTAATTGTTATTAATATGAAAAATATACTTTTGTTCGCCCCAATTATTTACAGTTTCTTCATGTTTAGATATGATGCCTAATTCTTTGGCACATTTTATAGCCTGATTGAATCTATCCTTAATTCTAGATTTTTGTCTTGATTCAACATATTTCTCAAGCCTCATTACAGATACCATGGTATCATATTTCATCTCAATTTTATTCTTTGGGCTTTTTTGGGCATATGCTAATAAGTTTACAATAAAAAATTGGATAGCTGGAGAGACTCTTTTACCTCCTAAAGCCTTCACAATATCTTTATTCAAATACTTAGGTACATTAAAGTAATTCCTTTTTAAACCTTTTAGAAAAACGCCATCAATCACTACTTTAAGGCTATCTGAAACCTTGGTTTTGTTGGTGTTTTTATTGTATTCTTCAGTTTTTTCAATGTTCTTAATATCTACAAGCCTTCTTATACGAATCCCTTTTACAGTTTTTCTTATATCCTTATTTTCTTCTTTGTATTCATAAGGCAATACAAACTCTCGATTGTGGAGCTCCAATAATGCTTTTTTTGCTTGTTCCCGTGCTCTTCCTCCATAGCGCATCTTACCATCCTTTTCTTTCTTTTTAGTGAGTCCAAAAAGATCGTAATATTCTGAAAGAGTAAAATTCATGATAGCAGAGTCAATTTCATCTACATACTTAATATTGTTTTCAGAAATAGATTTATTGACGATGCCATTAATAGCTTGTAAAGCTTTTAGTTCATTAATAGAAAAGTCTCTTGTAATCAGTTGTAGTGTTTCTTCTGGTAACCGATCTTCTATAAAAGTAGGAATATCTAAAGCTTGAGAGGGTTCTCCTGGCTCTTTCTTTTTATTATCCTCTAAAATTTGAGTAATCTTTTTATTGAATAAGTCAAGATCTTTTTGTTTCTCTACTGTATCTTTTTCAGAAAAAATGTAGAGTTGCTTATTATTCAAGTGCCTACGGGTCATGACTTTGAGTAATTCATGACCATGGCGAATTACATTTTTTGAAGGATCTTCTTTTAGTTCTTCTTCTGTAAATTGTTTTTTAAATGCAATAGCGAGAATGTGTGCTAATGATTTAATGTAATCTTCCTTGTTTGTATTGTTACCTTTTTCCTTGAGCAAGGATTCTTCACTACTGGCAAATTTTTCAAGCTCAGGTTCTAATGGTCCCATTTTCCGCATAACTTCCAGAAAGTGTTTGTATGCACCTACTGCTTCAGTTACATCGTCTATTTTAGAAACAGCAATACCATTATCCAACACTTCAAGTACTTGTTTGGTAATAGTACTTGAATAGCCATTTTCTTCTAAAAAACCACCAATTTTATCTTTAAAAGCTTTATCCATGCTGCTGACTCATACAACTTACTTTAACACGCTAAAGATAAATATAACTATTTAAAATATACTACTATACAAAACACAATACAACCGAGGATTGTGGCGCACAATCCACTCTGATTTGATGATGGGCTGTGCGGCTCAGACTGTGCGCCGCAGACTGCGTGCCACAACCCATGGGTAAAAATGTATAGTAGTAAGATTGTAAAAATTTGACTCTCATCCAATATATTCATTTCCAATACTATCTGAGGTTATTTTAGTACTTTCAATAGTTTACTCCTCTTATATTGGCAATTACTTAGTAAAATCATACCACTGAAAGAGTACTCAAAAAAAATCCTTAATAACAGCAAAGTTTCTGTAAAGAATTTCGTTTTAAGTTCAATTTACATTTAAGTAGTAAATAATAATTTTTTACTTAAACCAAATAGTGCTATCATCTTTATAGCATTTTTTTAGTAAGTGATGAATAAGCAATGTGTAGAGATATTTTCCTGTAAAGACATGGCTGTACTAAAAAGTACTTTACTACTAATTATTTCATTTATAACTTTTCAGGTAGCCTTTTCACAAAGTGATAATTCACTTTACTTTAGGCAAGTAGTAGATAATTTATCTCAAACCAATGTGAGATGTATCACCCAAGATTCTTTAGGCTTTATTTGGATGGGTACCTATGGAGGTTTAAATCGTTATGATGGGAAAAACATAAAAAAATATTATAGCAAACATGAATCTGGAAAGGAATTTTCAGATCAAAGAATCAATGACTTACTCTACACCGACAAAAATAAACTTTGGTTGGCTACTTATCAAAACATAGCATTATATGACTATGAGCAAGATAGTTTGGTAAGTTTCTGGGATACAAAGACCAAAGGAAAGCTAGATGCATTTACCCTGTTTGAAGATGAGCAGCAAAAGTTGTGGGTAGGAACATCTCATGGGATTTATGTAATGAATGCTCAGCAAAATTTAGAGAGGTCTGAAAAAGCAAGTCTTGAGCAATTAAATAAAAGATCAATTAATAAGATTTATCAAGATGGCAAACATAGAATATGGATTGGGACTGATTTAGGTTTATACGTTTTTGACGATATAACTGGAAAATTGAAGCGTCCATCTTTTGAAAATCATGATGACTCCATCAGGACTAATATAAATGATATTACCAGTGATATAAATGGAGACATTTGGTTAGCCTCATATAAAGACGGCTTATATAGGCTAGTGGAAACCAAGTCAGACCATTTTAAATTAAAGAACTATAGACCAGAGCCAGACAATCCATATGCTATTGCTGATAATAAGATATTTTGCCTATTGATAGATAATGAGGATAAGTTATGGTTTGGGACAGAAAGAGGTGGGCTTGGTTTGTATGATCCTTCAGTGGATGGATTTATATCTTATAAGCAAGATTTAAAAAATGACAAAGCCCTCAATAGTAATTCCATTTGGTCAATATATCAGGATAACGCTTCAAGATTATGGTTAGGTTCTTATAGTCAAGGTGTATTTATTTGTGATCCCCATGAGCATAGATTCAATCATGTAGATAAAGGCAATGCCAATAATTTAAGGCTAAAATTTAATACAGTCACTAGTTTTCTAGATACTGAAAAAGAATTATGGATAGGAACCGATGGAGGAGGTATTAGTATTTGGGATAAAGAAAAAGATACATACCAATTTTTAAATGCTAATGTTAGAGATCCTTCATCTTTGGTTAGGGATGAAGTATTGTGCATTCATGAGGATAGGAATGGGCAAATTTGGGTGGGAAACTGGGATGGAGGCTTCCATAAATATATTCCAAAAACAGGCAAATTTAAAGTTTTCACTCATGACCCAAATGACAATAAAAGTATAGCCAATAATAATATTTTTGCAATTGATGAAGATAGCAAAGGATATTTGTGGCTAGCTACATGGGATGGAGTAAGTATTTTTGATCCTTTAAAAGAAACCTTTAATAACATAGGTTATGCTCCTACTAGTACAGACTTATCTAGCGCTGATTTAAAGAATGACAATGAAGTAGAAATCGATGATAACTCAAATTACAATATAGGTTTTTATCATACAAGTCATTCGCCTAGTAGTAATTACTTATTAAGCTCTAATCTAACCTATGATGTTGAGGTTGATGATAATGACGGATCTGTTTGGGTTGCTACAATTCTGGGGTTAGATAGATTACATTTTGATAAAAATGGTAATTACAGTGTACAGCATTATCTTCCTAACGAGGGAAATAATACGTCTATTAGTGAAGCGCATACAAATTGCATTTACGAAGATACTAAAGGAAGAATGTGGGTTGGAACAGAAAAAGGGCTCAATTTATTTTTACGGAATACTGAAAGCTTTTTAAATTTCTATAAAAGAGATGGCTTGCCGGGTAACATTGTTAAGGCGATTATTGAAGATGATCAAGGTGTTATTTGGGTAAGTACCAATAGTGGTTTGGCAAAATTAGTAGAAGATGGGAATGAATGGAAAATTATTAGCTTTAGTAAGGAAGACGGCTTACAAGCAAACGAATTTTTTGTAAATGCTGCTTACAAAAACGAAAAAGGCAAATTGTTTTTTGGAGGTATTAATGGCTTTAATCATTTCTATCCTGAAAATATTGCAATAAATATTGATGCACCAATAACACAATTGGTAAGTTTCAAGATTTTTAATGAAGAGGTAAAAGTAGGTTGTAAGGGCTCGCCTTTAAATAAAAATATTACTGTTACTGAACACCTTACATTAAATCATACCCAATCTATTTTTTCTATTGAGTACCAAGGGGTAAATTTTACCTTTCAAAGTAAAAATAAATATGCTTTTAGATTAGATGGTTTTGAGAATGATTTTAATTATGTAGAAAATAGAACAATAGCAACATATACAAATCTTGACCCAGGTGATTATACCTTTCTAGTTAAAAGTGCAAACCATGATGATGTTTGGGGAGAAACACGTGCATTAAAAATAACAGTTTTGCCACCTTGGTGGAAAACTTGGTGGGCACAATTGCTTTTTTATAGCAGTTTAATTCTTTTAGGTATTGGTGTATTCCAAGCAAGGGTTTCCATTATAAGAAAACAGAAAGAATTGCTTGAAAAAGAAGTAGAACAAAGAACCGAAGAAGTAACAAATCAGAAAAAAGAGATTGAAGAACAAGCGTCAAAACTAAAAGCTTTAAATCATCAAAAAGACCATCTGTTTTCTATTATTTCTCATGATTTAAGAAGTCCTTTATCATCATTACTGGCAATAACTTCGCTATTAGATGCAGACATATTGAAAGGTGAAGATTTACATAAAGCCAAACAGGAGATTACTTCACGCTTAAATGGTATCAGTGCTACCATGAATAATATACTTTATTGGGCCAAAGATCAAATGGAAGGGGAAAAGATAAAACAAGAGCGTTTCGATATGTATGAAATTTTCGAAGAGATGCTCTCATTTTACGGATATATGGTCAAGAACAAAGGAATTTCTTTGATCAATGAAATCCCTCATGGCAGTTTTGTATTTGCAGATAAGGATCAAGTAAGGGTGATTATGAGGAATTTAGTAGGCAACGCTATCAAATTTACACCCAAGAATGGTGAGATTATCATTGGGATGAAAAAGCGAGAAGATAATAGATTGATTTTTTATGTGAAAGATAGTGGACAAGGGATGGACGATGATAAAATCAAAAATCTTTTTGAACCTAATACTAATAAATCTACCTTAGGTACTTTTGGAGAAAAAGGTGTTGGACTAGGTTTATTGTTAGTAAAAGAATATGTAGAAAAAAACAATGGTCAAATATGGGTTGAAAGTGAGATAAACAAAGGAAGTACTTTCAATTTCAATTTTGCTCAGTAGCCAATTTCATAGGCTTTAGTAAATAGAATTTCCCTTTTTTTTCAAAAAAGCCACTTTATTGCACGGTACTTGCCTTAAAGCTTATTAACATTTTAGAAGATATTACACTCTCTTAGAAATTATCTTATACTACCAGATCAATTAGTTTTTAATCTAAGCGGTTCTATATTAATTAATTTTACATTCTAAACATGCGATTTATATTTTTGGTCTTGCTATTAAGCATGATCTCTAATGCGCACGCCCAAATTTGTGATAATGTTGATTTTGAAGACGGAAATACCGATGGCTGGCAAGGCTTTACAGGGAATATAGATAGGAGGGGAAGGGTAACAGTAAATCAGTTTGGTATGATTCCAGGTCGTCATACTATTACCAGAGGATTTAATATTGACGAAGTAGCCGCAGCATGTGGTATTAATATTCCTGTAGTAGAAGAGTCGGGAGTACACTCTTTTAGATTAGGGAACAATCAAGTTGGTGCAGAGGCAGAAAGTATCAGGAAAACTTTTGTAGTTGAACCAGGACAGGAGTTTTTTCTGTATAAATATGCAGTTATTTTAGAAGATCCCCGACATAGACCATTTGAGCAACCGCGTTTTGAAGTCCGTATATTTGATGAAGATGGGAATTTGGCACCTTGCGGCGAATTTAAGGTTAGGGCGGGTCCTAATGCAGCAAATGATGGTTTTAGGCAATGTCAGAGTAGAATAGATAATGGATTTGGTTTTAGTTATTCTAGAACTTATTGGGTAAAAGATTGGACAGTATCTGGCGCAGATTTATCTGCTTTTGTTGGGAAAAAAGTTACTATAGAGTTTTTAACAACAGATTGTAGCCAAGGAGGACATGCAGGTTATGCTTATGTAGAAGCATCTTGTAAGAATTTAGAGATTCAGGTAGATGGTTTTTGTGCGAATTCAGATAGCGTAACTTTATCTGTAACCCAAGGCTGGAAAGAATATGAATGGTTTAATGGGGCAACAACGAATAGTACAACTGTTACAGGTCTGCAATTAGGCGATACAGTTAGTGTCACGCTTACTTCCTTCTCAGGCTGTAGTACTACTATTAATCAAGTGATAGGTCCTTCACCTGAAACATTATTATATCCTTTAGATGATGTGACAATTTGTAAAGATGAGAAAGCTATATTAAGCGCTTCAGGTGAAAATGTAGGGTATTATCTATGGCAACCCACTAACCAGAGAGGACAAGAAATTGTAATAACCGATAGTGATACGACGAAATATATTGTAGAAGCATTTGACAAAAATGGATGCCCAACAGGTTTAACTGATTCAGCCAATGTATTTGTCCGTAATTTTGATATTACCCTCAGCAAAAATGATGTAACATGTTCAGGTTTACCAGATGGAAATGCCTCGGCTGTAGTGAATGGTGGCATACCGCCATTTAAATATTTTTGGAGCAATGGAGATACAACAGCAACAGTCGATAGCTTACTAGCAGGTGATTATGAGCTGGTGATTATAGATGATAATGGAGGTGGTTGTACCGATACAGTCTCTTTCACTATTGAGCAACCCCAAACTAATATTGAAATTAATACTGGTTTTGAAAGGGCCTTTTGTGGGCTAGATAATGGTAAAGCATGGGTCGAAATACAAAATGGATTACCTCCTTATACCATATCATGGGAACATGATGGTAGTACCAATGATACACTTTTTAATATTCCTGCAGGTACTTATAGGGTAACAGTTGCTGAAGAAAATGGCACAGGTTGTCAATATACTTTAGAAATAGAAGTGCCAGAGGGGCAATTTTCTACTTTAGTAGAAGGCAAAGATAATGCTTGTTCTTTTGTAGATGGTTCTGCAGAAGTAACCGTTTTAGGTGGATCTGGTAGCTATGATTTATTATGGTCTCCAACAGGACAAACTGGAGAAAGAATTGAAGATTTAACGGCAGGTATGTACTATGTTACTGTGTCTGATACAAATGGTTGTGTAATAACAGATTCAGTAGAAATATTACCACCCCCTCCACCAGTTAATGCAACACTTACCAAAACGGATCCTATATGTACTCCGACAGATGGTACAATTACAGCAAATCCAATTGACGGTATTGCTCCTTACACCTATTCATGGTCAAACGGTGAATCGACCCAAACAATTATAGGTCTTTCAGCAGGTGTATATTCTGTAGAAGTTTTTGATGCCAATGGTTGTTCTTTTACAACTCAAATAACTTTAAATCCACCACCACCACCATTTACTGCTCAAGTTGAAGCAACTCCACCTAGATGTTTACCAAACGATGGTTTTGCTGAAGCTTCGGTAGAGAATGGTACTGCGCCTTATTCATATTCATGGAATATCGAAAATCGAACTGGGGCAAGGATTGATAGCCTTTCTATAGGCTTTTATGAAGTGACCGTAACTGATGCCAATGGTTGTGTAGCGATAGCTAGTGATAGCATTAATGAATTACCTACTGTTGTAGAAGCAATTATAGAGACTGAAAAGGAAAGCTATGATTTGAGAAATGGAAAAGCTGCAGTTGAGATAATCGATGGTATAGGTCCTTTTTCCTATTTATGGGAGCCTGGTGGATATACCGATAGCGAAGCAGATAAACTTGCTGATGGTCTTTACTTACTTACTATAACTGATGGTAAAGGTTGTAAGACACAAATAGAAGTGATTATAGAAGAAAAAGAAAGGATCAATATACCTAATGCTTTTACTCCTAATGGCGATGGTATAAATGACAATTGGGAGCTAGAACATATAGAATTATATCCTGCTTCCGAGGTGCTGATTTTTAATAGGTGGGGTAAATTACTTTTTAAAAGTGAAGGTTATAATGATCCTTGGGGTGGAGTTGGGAATGGGCAGTATTATCCTGCAGATACCTATTACTACAGTATAGATTTAAGAATAGGCCTTAAAAAGCCATTTACAGGATTTGTCGATATCATAAAATAACTAACTAACTGAAAAAATTAATTTTCGCTTTATGAAGCAACTGTACGCATCTTTTATATTAATCTTAATTATTACTCAAAGTGGGTACACACAACATTTCCCACAACATTCACAGTATTTCTTAAATAATTTTCTGATTAATCCTGCTTTAGCTGGTATAGAGGAATATGTTGATATTAAAGTAAGTAGTAGGGCACAATGGACTAATGTAAAAGGCGCTCCCTTAACAAATTATTTATCGGTTCATATGCCTTTAAATTTCAAAGAAAAACCCCAATTAAGAAAACAAAATAATAAAAGTACAGAAAGAATGCAGAAAGGGGGTAGTAAAAACAAATTTAAGCCCCATCATGGCATTGGTGGTACTGTTTTAAATGATCAATCGGGTAACTATCAAAGATTTGATTTCAATCTTACTTATAGCTATCATTTGCCGCTTTCGAGAAAGTTGAGACTTGCTTTTGGTATATCTGGTGGAGGCAGCTATCGGAATATTGACTTTGGTAATGTAAGATTAGCAAATACAAATGATCCAGTTGTAAGTGCTGGAGGAGAAAGAAGATGGCAACCTATTGTGAATGTGGGAGGATGGTTGTACCATCAATCATTTTATGCTGGAGTATCATTCCTTAGATATTTCAGATCTGATCGATTTAGTAACATTGAAAATGGAAACGATGAGATTTTTTCAGAGCAGTTTTTTTTGACAGCGGGTTACAAAAAGGAGATTAACCCTAATTTAAAAGTTGTACCTAGTGTTTTGGTAAAAAAAGTAATTTTAGGTTCACCTTTTCAAGTTGATGCCAACTTAAAGTTTATCTTTTATGATAGGTTGTGGGGTGGTGTTTCATTTCGAGAATTCCAATCAGTAAATCCTTTTATTGGTTTGGTATTAAGCCATTCATTAGAAGTAAATTATACATATGATTTTGGAGTAGGAGGATTTGATAGCTACAGTATTGGCAACCATGAAATTTTGATAGGACTACGCATCAAAAATCGGAAGAAGATACACTGCCCTAATTATTTTTGGTAGAGAGAATATCTATTATTCTATAGATTATGCCACTTTAGTTGAATGTGATACTTATCCAGATATCTAAGTAGAAAGCAATAACTCTTTATCTATGCTTTAAATCGGAGCTTTCATTTAAGATTACAATTCCGATTTAACTATCCAATATTGTTTTTTCAGTTTTCACAATTTTCATTTATAAGATTTAACGGTAAATAAAGCTTTTTTAAAAGGTACTAGGAAAATAGTGTTAAATAATATTAAATATTAATAAACAATAAAAAACAGTAATAAAATAGGATAAATATTAATAAATGGCTAAATTTCTTTAATAATTGGTTATTTTAATTTTTATCAATATGAACATTAGTAATTTTTCAGAAGCTTTAGAGGTTCTTCAAAATCGAGATGCATTTCTTACAAAATTGAGTCAGAAAGGATATAGTATTCAAACTGTTTTAGCACAAATACTGCTTATTTTCATTTTTACTTTCTTTTATGGATTAATTATGGGTAGCTATAATAGTTTATTCCAAGCTTTGGTTACTGGTATTAAGCTTTGGGCGCTTATCATGCTTACTTTAACCATTTGTTTCCCATCATTTTATATTGTTCAACTCATATTAGGTTCACGAATCAAAATTAGTTTACTAATAAGTATCCTTCTTTCAGGGTTTACCATGCTTTCGGTTACTATGTTGGCATTTGCTCCAATCGTATTGTTTTTTCAGTTGTCTGGAGATAATTATCATTTTCTTCAGTTATTGCATGTTTTTATTTTTACTTTCTCTGGTATATTCGGAATGAAGGTAGTTTTAGATGCTTTGACTGCTATTTTTGAAGAGAAGAATATTTATCCAAAATCAGGGCTCTTAGTATTTAAGATATGGGTATTTATTTTTGCTTTTGTAGGAATTCAATTATCCTGGAATATGCGCCCATTCATTGGTACAAAAGATATGTCTTTTGAATTATTTAGAACTGAAACGAGAGGTAATTTTTATAGTACATTATTATCCTCTATAGGTACATTAATGAATATAAAAAAGGATAATAAGCAAGAAAGGCCAATTGATTTACAAGATCCAATACTTCAAGATTCAGTAAGTGGAATTGTACAACATACTGATAGTATAATTAGTGTTGAACAATAAAACGAGAAGTTTGATCAGTATTTTATTTTTTGATTACTTCATGTTATTTACAGAATTCTATACTAGTTTGTACTATGGATAATATCATGACGCTCGAAGAGGTTGCAAACTATCTGAAAATGAAACCTCAAACAATTTACATTTGGGCTCAAAAAGGAGATATACCAGCTATTAAATTGGGTAAGGAATGGAGATTTAGAAAAGATGTAATTGACGAGTGGTTAAACCAAAAATTTGATGAAAAATTTAAACCCATTATTGATAAACTAAAACAAAAGGACTAATTATTTTCATTTCGAATTCAACGAATTAATTGCTAGGTGCTTTAGCAATTAATTCATTTAAGTAATCTGCGAAAGCATCATCAGTACTGTCTATCTGGGTAATATAGTTATGCTGTAAATCATTTTCTCCCTTTTTCCAAATACAACCTTTTTCAACATCATAATCTAACCAACCTGCTGTTTCAAATTTAAAAAAAGTACCCAACCCTTCTACAGCAAAATATACAGTTACCAAATCCCAACTTGGTCGTTGGTCTCCAAGTGTTCTTCCTTCGTGCCAGTTTAGCCAATCTGTGTAGGCTTGTCTCACTATGTTGCCTTTAGCTGTGTTTTCTAAAGTTTTTCCAGTCATTACTTTACTCCCACCATTTACAAAATAAATAGGTACGGGTACATGTTTTACTAAATGTGCCGTATAAGAAGCAGTTCCATTAAAAAAGAAATTCCAATCTTTTTTGCGGTTACCCCCTATATTATTGGCATTTAGAGCGCCAAGTGCTACCCAATGTTTTAGTTTTTTTGCAATCAATTCATGTCCTGAAAGAGGAGAAATATCGTCTGGTGAAGAAACTAGCAAGTCATAAAGTCCTTTAGTATGCCCTATAGTTATGTATACTACACTATTATCTTCTTGAGCCACTAATAACTTTCTATTTAATTGGGTCTGTTCTTCGGCATCTTTATTATGAATAATTGTATTTCCAAAAATAGCAGTGCTTTTAGCTAATTTTTCTGCTCCCATTTTGTCAACAGAATCCCCTACTAAAGTATCGTAAGTTGCACCGATTGGTATTTCGGTGCGATTGTAATAACGATTAATAGCATCGATAACACCTGCTCCATAGGGAACTTTACCAGAGCTATAAATACAACCGAGAATTTCTGCTTTTCCTTCATCAGCATAAGTATGTAACAATGCCAAAGCACCAACATCATCGCAATCTGAACCCATATCGGTATCGAATATAATTTTAACCGTTTCTTTAGTGGCTGTTGTTGATTCATTAAGTGTAGCGGAATCTTTTTCTTTTTGTTGACAACTTAGAAGTAAGCATAATGCGCAAAAGGTAAAGAAGTAAATTCTAAATTTTTTATAGAAATTATATTTCATGAATAATACTAAGTAAAAGATTATATCAGATAAATTGAATACTAAAGATCTGTTATGATGTCTTGCCAACCCTTATAGGCTTTTTTGACTGAACTGGTATCTTTTGAAGGATAATATGTATAAGAATTATCATGCTTAGGGAAATCAAACACATCTTTCCAAACTCCAATTCCTAGACCAGCCATTAATGCTGCCCCATACCCAGAAACATCCGTAAAGCCAATATTTACTACTTGCGTTTCTAGTAAATCAGTCAGAAATTCCATCAGGAATTTATTGGAAGTTATTCCACCATCGGCATGTAGTGTTTCAAGTGAGGTATTGGACTCTTGCTGCATGGCAACAATTACATCTTTGATTTGATAGGGGATAGACTCTAAAGCAGCTCTTACCAGATGATTTTTATCTGACTTGAAAGTAAGCCCATGGATTGATGCTTTCCAATCCATTTTCCAATGAGGAGCACCTAAACCACTAAAAGCAGGAATGAGGTAGACACCTTCATTGTTGGTTAGCAAGGTAGCCATTTTTTCAGTCTCGCTGCTTTCGGCAAAAAGTCCTAACTGCTGTTTCAACCACTCTATAGTTGCTCCACAGCTAACAATAACACCTTCTAATGCATAATCTATTCTGTTTTCTATACTCCAACAAATTGTAGTAACCATCCCATACTTTGATGGTATCGGAGTTTTGCCTGTATTCCAAAGAATAGAAGAACCTGTACCTAAAGTAACCTTAGCAGTTCCATTAGTATAACAACCTTCCCCAAAAGCTGCAGCATGTGAGTCACCAATCATTCCTGTAATTGGTATTGATTTATCAAAACTATTTTCAAAATTGGAGCTGCCATAATGGGCAGATGAATGAAGCACTTTAGGTAAATTTACCTTTGCTAGATTAAACTTTTCTAATAGAAAATCATCCCATGTTAATTCAAAAATATTGTAAAGTAAAGTACGAGAGGCATTGGTATGGTCAGTGAGATATTCTTTACCATTAGTTAGCTTAAAGAGTAACCAGCTATCTATTGTACCAAAATAAGCCTTACCTTCTTCTACTGCTTTTCTAACATTTTTTTTATTTTCAAATAACCAAATCAGTTTAGTAGCAGAGAAGTAAGGATCAATTTTTAAACCTGTCCGCCTGTTAATTTCATTTTCTAGTCCAAGTTGCTGTAGTTTGTTGCATGTTTCGATAGAGCGCTTGCATTGCCAAACAACAGCATTATGCAAAGGTTCTCCTTCTTCATCCCAGAGTACAAAAGTTTCTCTTTGGTTAGAAATACCACAGCTTATAATGCTTTCTTTTTCATTGGGTTTTAATGCTTCAAATTGTTTAATACAAGCTTTTGTAGCATCTATTACTGATTGGTAAATTTCTTGGGGATCTTGCTCTACAAATCCTATTTCAGGATAGTAAGATTTTAAAGGGGCAGTTGCTTTGGTAACAAGTTCTCCATTTTCATTGAAAATAATGGCTTTGGTAGCACTCGTACCTTGATCAATAGCTAGGATGTATTTTTTTGAAACTGACATGTTATTTTTAAAATAATAAAATCATTCTTCTTTTCGACTTGCCTTATCTAAGATAACTGCTACAAGGATCACAGCTCCTTTTACTACTTGTTGCCAGAAAGGAGAGACATTGAGGAGCACCAACCCGTTGTTCAATACTCCAATTATTAAAGCTCCTTGCACTGTTCCCATGATACTACCCCTGCCACCTGAGAGAGAAGTACCTCCGATTACCACAGCAGCAATGGAATCTAATTCATAACTTAGACCTGCATTGGGTTGAGCAGAATCGAGGCGGGCGGTTACAATTAAACCTCCCACTGCAGATAAAGCTCCAGCAATGGTATACACCCAAATTTTCACCCTTTTTATATTGATACCCGAAAGTTTAGCAGCACTTTCATTACCACCTATGGCATAAATGTACCTGCCCAACTGAGTGCGGTTAGTAATGATAATGGCTATGCCTACGATAAGGGCTGAAATCCAAACTGGCATGGGGATTCCTAAAAACCAGCCTGTTCCTAAATAAGCAAAGCTATCGCCTAAACCCGTAATTGGGTAACCACCTGTCCACAACATGGTAAGACCTCGGGCTATGGTAAGCATGGCAAGTGTAGCAACAAAGGGCGGTACTTTGAATTTAGTGATCATCCAACCATTGAAAACACCTAAACCACTTCCTACTACAGTACCAGAAATGATAGCACCCAATAAGGTAAAACCGACAAATAAGTTAAAAGTAGGCAGCTCCCATCCGAATTTAATTAGGCCGGCTGCAACAGCACTACTTAAAGCAAGAATAGAACCTACTGAAAGGTCTATTCCGCCAGATAGGATTACCAGTGTCATGCCTACAGAAATGCAGATGTTGACCGAAATTTGCCGCATCACGTTCCAGGCGTTATCTACAGTTAGAAATTTATCCGATAAAATCGCCATAGCTATACATAAAATTAGCAGCGCAATAATGGATTTAAAGTTGGCTAAATTTTTATCTAATTTCATTGTCTGTATTGTTGTTCAAATTTTTCTACTTAATCGCTGCCGACATAATAGCATCTTCACTGGCTTCATTACTTGTGAATTCTGCATTGATTTTCGATTGACTCATTACTAAAATTCTATCGGAAATTGCCATGATTTCAGGGAGCTCAGAGGAAACCACTACCACTGCTAAGCCTTCTTTGGCAAGTTGCTCTATCAAGTGATAAATTTCATTTTTTGCATTCACGTCTATGCCGCGTGTTGGTTCGTCTAAGAACAAGATTTTAGGGTGTGTTGCCAACCATTTTCCAATGACCACTTTTTGTTGATTTCCTCCACTCAAGTTTCGTGTAACATGCTTTTCTGAAGTAGCTTTTATGTTGATTTTTTCAATATAATGCTTTGCCAATTTGTTTTCTAATAAACGACTAAGGAAGTTGTTTTTAACTACTTGTTTCGTATCTGCCATACTAATGTTTTGGGCAATATCCATGATTAGTACCAATCCGTCTTTTTTGCGATTTTCAGGTACAAGTCCTAAGCCTGCTTTTACAGCATCGGATACCGATCTGATTTCTGTTTTTTCCCCTTCAATAAATACAGTACCTGTTACATTATTGGAGTGCAAGCCAAAAATAGCCTCGAATAATTCGGTTCTCCCTGCACCCATTAAACCAAAAATTCCCAAGATTTCCCCTTTTTTTACGGAGAAAGAAACATCTTTTACCCAAAAATTTTGATTGCTTTTGTTTTTATATAGGCATAAATTTTCTACTCGAAGCATTTCATTACCTAATTCTACTTCAGATCTTTTGAAACTGTTTTTGATGTCTCGACCAACCATAAGGCGAATAAGGTCTTCTTTAGTCGCTTGCCCCACTTCTTCTATTTTGCCTACCATTTCACCGTCACGCAAGGCAATGAAGCGGTCTGCAATCCTAAAAAGCTCATCGAGTTTGTGTGAGATATAAAGAATAGCAACATCTTTTTGTTTAATGTCTTTAATGATGCGAAACAGGATGTCCACTTCTGAATCAGAGATAGCAGAAGTCGGTTCATCCATGATAATAATGCGTGCATTTACCGAAAGTGCTTTAGCAATTTCTACCAGTTGTTGTTCTCCAATGCGTAAGTCAGCTACTTTTGTTCTTGGGTTGATGTTAAAACCCAATTGTTTAAGTGCAATTTTGGCTTGGTTATGCATGGTTTCATAATCCAATAAACCAAGTTTATTCACCAATTCCCTACCTAAAAAAATGTTTTCGGTAATACTGAGGTAGGGTATTAGGTTGAGTTCTTGATGAATAATGGCAATACCCTTTTCATTGGCCTCTTTAGGATTATTGAATTGAACTTCCTTCCCTTCCAATAACAATTTCCCTTCATAGATTGGATGTACCCCCGAAAGTATTTTCATCAAAGTAGATTTACCAGCTCCGTTTTCCCCTATAATCACATTTACTTGTCCTGCATATACATCCAAGTAGACCTGATTTAAGGCAACCGTGCCTGCAAATTTCTTAGTAATGTTTTGGGCAGATAATATGGGTGCTTTCATGTCTAATCTTCAGTTTTGGGATTGATGATTAAACTTATGGGGATGACCCGAAGGTTTTCCCATTTCTTTTCGACTACATTTAACCGAATAGCTCCTTTGAAGGTCACAATCTCACCTTCTGCTACATTTAAAGCGAATGGAGGGACGATTTCCTCCTTTACAATTCGGTTCATTTCAACAGAAATATTGTTGAAATCCATAGTATTGGCGTAATCGCTAATACTCACCAAGCCTGAAGCATCTCGTAAGGTGTTACCAAAAATGAAATCAGTGGCTAACAAGATGTTTTGGTCATCTAAACCTGAAAGACTCAATGAAACATTTTCTTCACCTATGTTTGTAACTCTTCCTTCCCCTTTAAGCATAAAATAACGATAATTGCTCACGCCCAATTCTCTTCCATATTCTTTGTTGAAGCTGTCGAAACTACTAGTCAATTGAGGGAAAAAAGTAAGCACATCAATAGCTTCTACCTTCCCGATTTGATTTTGCATCAAGTCTTTGGCAAAATCTGTTGGAGAAAATTCTTTCTCAGTTGATGCTTTTTTTACTTCGTCTAAAGGCTTGAAATACACAGAATTGTAACCAACTAAAACCAATAGTCCAATTCCAATGATTAGTTTAGTCAATTTATTCATCAGTCCGATTCTTTCAGTCCGAGTCTTTTCCATATTCACCAAATTTTTCAATGTTTTCTTGCGTAACGACTTCTACAGCAATCGGGATTTTCTTTTCAAAATCGGTTTCACCATTGATATATTTATCGGCAAATTCGGCCGCTTTATGTGCCATCAATATAGGATATTGCATGGCAGTTGCTTCAATCTTATCAGCTGCAATGGCTTCTACCACATCTTTCGCTCCGTCAAATCCGAATACCATGATACTGTCCGCTTTACCTGCGGAAAGCAATGCTTGATATGCACCCATCGCCATAGCATCGTTTCCACAAAAAACCGCATCTATATCAGGGTTGGATTGCAACATAGACTCTAACACTTCCATTGCTTTATTGCGGTCAAAATCGGCACTTTGTTGTGCCACCATTTCAAGTTCAGGGAAGTTATCCACTACACTGTGGAAACCGTTGGAGCGGTTCCAGGTGTTGTTGTCACCAACTAATCCAAGCAGTTCCACATATTTCCCTTTTTTATTCAGCTTTCGAACAAAGTATTGCCCCAATTCTACACAACCTGAAAAATTATCGGACATGATTTGGGCAGTCGCCACTTCCAATGAGTTGATTTCCCTGTCCATACAAAAGGTAGGAATACTAGCATCTTTGGCACGTTTCACATTCGATACAGAACCTTCGGCATCGGTTGGATTAAACAAAATGGCATGATATCCAGCGGCAATCACATTTTCAAAATGTTCGGCTTCTTTAGCAGTATTATTTTGGGAGTCGAAAATAGTAGTTTGGTAGCCCAATTCCCTAGCTCTTTTAGCAGCTTCTTCACCCAGCACCACAAACCAAGGATTGTTAAGGGTAGAAATAATAACAGCTATTTTTTTAAACTCTTTTTCATCCTTTCCCAATTGGGTACAGGAAATGATTGAAGCGAGTAGGAAGAAAATGGTTACTTGTTTCATTTTCAATATTTTATAGTTATCAGTATTCCTTATTCTATACTACTATACAAAACACAAAATAACCGTGGATTGTGGCACACAATACACACCGATTCGATGATGGGCTGTGTGCCACAACCCAAGGGTAAAAAATGTATAGTAGTATGTCCTTGTTCTTTCATTCTTATGGAAACAACTTCTATTGTTTAATGATTACTTTTTTAGCCATGCGTTCTGCATTCACACTTTCATACATATCTTCTAATTGCTTCACCATTTGCTCGAAAATTTCAGGTTTAGCAGCAGATAATTCTTTTTCTTCATTAATGTCATTTACCACATCGTACAATACATATTTATCAGGCTTCTTGAATTTCTGCTCATAAATTCCTCTGAGTACATAGTTTCCAGAGCGAATAGAAACACAGGGGTTTTGAGTATCTTTTAAATTCGTTTCACCATCGAATCTTCTATTATAGGAATTGCCTTTCACCTTCCAATTTTCAGGATATTCGTATTGCCAATAAAGTGGTTTTTCACGTTCGATAGCTTTATTTTCTAAAAGCAAAGGTAAGATATTACTTCCATCTATTTCTCGATCTAAAGGGGCTTTAACTCCTATCAAATTACAAATAGTAGGCATTATGTCTAAGGTAGAATTGGGTTCTGCAGATACCCTTGGAGTTATTTCCCCACTCCATCGCACCATGCCCGGTACGCGCATACCACCTTCCCATACAGTTCGTTTTTGTCCTGCAAGTGGATAACTTGTGCCATAAGACCGCCAAGCTCCAAAATAGGCCCGCATTACTTCGGGGCCATTGTCACTAGAGAAAAATATAATGGTGTTCTCTGTTAAAGCCAATGTATCGAGCTTATCTAAGAATCTACCAATTTGCGCATCTAGAAAGGTAATGTTGGCATAATACACGTCTTTATTCGCATCTCCAGTATTGTACATCTCATCATACTCGTCAGGGTTGTAAATACGTTCATGAGGTGCATCAAAAGGAAGATACAAGAAAAAAGGCTTTTTTGTATCACGGTTAGTTAACCAATGTAATGCCGAATCTACTATTATGGAACTAGTGTACCCTTTTATAGTGCCTAAAGTATCTCCATTGATTGTAAAAAAATCTCCGGGATTTTTTTGGGAGTTTGATCTAAGATAAGTGGTAAGGTGTGGGTTTTCTTTGGAAACCATACCATATTGGAAGCCTTGCTGATTAGGGAAAGAACCATTCTTCACTTGCCAATTTTCCTTTTCTAACCAATCGGCTCCATTTAAATGCCATTTGCCAAAAATTGCTGTTTGATAGTCTGCTTCAAGGAATTTTTCAGCAATGGTAATTTCTTCTCCCCTTAAATATTCCTCTCCTTCAAATCTAGTATCTTGAATCCATCGATTAATATTACACCGAGTGGGTGTCCGACCTGTCATAAGCCCTGCCCGAGAAGGGGAACAAACTGGAGATGCTGAATAGTGATGGGTAAAAACCAAACTCTGTTGCGCATATCGAGCTAAATTAGGTGTTTTTATATAAGGATTTTTAAAAACTTCTGTTGCTTCCAAAGCTAGATTTACATCTCCATAACCTAAATCATCTACTAATATGTAAATTACATTCGGAGAGTTTTGAGCAATTAAACGGTTTGTACCAAAGGAAATGCTAAAGAGTAGAAATAATAATAAGTTGACATTCTTTTTCATATGTTCGCATCAGTTCTAATGAGTTCTTTACCCACTTTATACAATCCTGTTTGAGAGATACCATAGTGGTTAAAAATGTCTACTTGTGAGCCTGTAACTGTGTACTCGTCGGGTATACCTACTATTTTGAAAGGCAAGGTTTTTCCCTGTTGCATCAATTTGCTGGCACAAAGTTCACCCAATCCTCCATTTATGCTATGTTCCTCTACGGTTACCATGGCTTTACAATGACTAGCGACTTTCAATAATAAAGCTTCATCAAATGGTTTGATAGAATGCATGCTTACTACTGTACATTGAATACCTTCTTTTGCTAATTCCATAGCAGCTTTACAGGCATGATAAACGGTTTCGCCTGTTGCAATGAAAGCCAAATTACTTCCATGCATTAGTGTAATGCCCTTACCTAGTTCAAACTTAGTCTCAGATGAATGCAAGTGATACATAGGTCTTTTACCAAAACGGATAAAGGTTGGTTCGTTCAAGGAAATTGCAGTAAGGATAGCTTGTCGAGTTTCAAAATTATCTGCGGGTACTATTATATTGATGTTATTAATAGCACGCAAAACTGCAATGTCATGGATAGAGTGATGGGTAGAGCCCAAGGCTCCATAACTCACTCCAGCACTGATGCCTACTAAATTCACTGGGTTATCTGAATAGCAAACATCGTTTTTGATTTGTTCCAAGGATCTTGCTGTTAAAAAGCATGAGGGCGAAACAGCAAATACTTTTTTACCCGAAGCTGCCAAGCCAGCTGCCATACCCACTAGGTTCTGTTCAGCAATACCCACTTCCACGATTTGTTGGGGGAACTGTTTACCATAGGTAACGAGCTTACCAGACCCCCTAGAGTCGCTGGTAACTGCCAATATATCTTTGTCTTGAGCTGCTAAATCCTCCATTGTTTCGGCAAAAGCAACTAGATTGGGGATTCCTAATTCCATACCTATTTCAATTTGGATCAATATTTAATACTTTTTGTTCCAACTCTTTTTGAGCTATTTCATATTGTTCATCATTAGGCACACCATGATGCCATTTTAGTACATCTTCCATAAAGGAAATACCCTTGCCCTTGGTGGTATTGGCAATGATTAAATTGGGTTTACCTTTTTCATAAGGAATGCGGTTCAAGGTATTGGAAAGAGCTTCAAAATCATGTCCACCTACTTCTTTTACTGACCAACCAAAGGCTTGAAATTTAGCTGCCAAAGGCTCAGAACTCATCACGTTTAAAGTGCGGTCAGTAATTTGGAGTGTATTGCGGTCTACGATTGCGATTAAATTGTCAAGATTATAATGGGAAATCATCATGGCAGCTTCCCAATTAGAACCTTCTGCCAGTTCACCATCACCCAATAAGGTAAATACTCGATAAGATTTGTTATCCATTTTGGCGGCCAAAGCCATACCTGAAGCAATTGCCAAACCATGGCCCAAAGCACCAGTGTTTTGTTCTATGCCATTTACCTTGCGGGTAGGGTGACCAACATAGTGTGATTTGTATTGGCATAAGGTTTCCAAATCTGATTCAGGAAAAAAACCCTTATCTGACAATACCACGTACAGGGCTTCAACTGAGTGTCCTTTACTCTGAATGTATCTATCCCGGTTAGGTGAGTTGAAATTCTCAGGACTTACATTCATTACTTCATTGTAAAGTACATTGAGAATATCTATGCAAGAAAGACTGCCACCTGTATGTCCTGCATTCGCTAATTTGATGTATTTTAATATCTTCTGCCTGTACTCAATCGATTTTTTTTCTAATTCTAGCGTTGTCATTTTTATTCGATTTTAATCAACTTCTTCTGGTTCATTATGATAGTGAACTTCCCAATTAAGGTATTTTCCCAAGGCCTCTTTTAAAATACCTGCGGTATGTGATACATTCATAACAGCATGATGCTCAAACCCATTATTGCAGATGTAGCGCATCAGTTTTTGAAGTTTGGGCACTTGAGCTACAGCGCGGTTTCCGAAAGTATTTAATTCATCATTGGTGAGCTCTCCTTCCCCAAAATATGCACGAATATTCCCGTTAAAGTCAAAAGTACTTATGCGCCCGTAGGTCAACGGACCTGCTGGGGTCCTTCCTTCCAAAGCACCATAAGTATTTTCTTCACCAACGATAGTACCCAAGATAGGTGCAGTACTTACTTGAATATCTGGCAAGAAAGACTTGGCCCAGTTGCCACAATGGAATAATACACACTTTTCATCATCTTCAGCGTAATTGTTGTTCCAATCTACAAGTGCACTTGGTGATCCTGAAGCAAGTTGCATAGCATACATAGTGAGTGTGCCGGTTACGTCCACTTCACAAGCACTTGGCATTAATTGGTCACTCATCATACTCATGTTTGTGCATACATTACAACCAAAGTTAGATTGTACCGAAGTCCAACATTGAATGGCGGTAGCATCTAATGCATTTGCTTCCATAAAATCGGAAAGCACAACTCCTAGTTTTGCCATTTGTACCAGTTTATCTTCAGGGGTTTTACCTGTAGGAGAATAGGCTTTAATACTATCTAATTTGGCTTTTACTTTAGCATGGTCAGCAGTCAGCTTATCCGCATCTCCTAAAATTTCAGATAAATCTACCGTGGTTATTGATATTCCATTACGCTCTAAAATTTTTTCACTGTAACGTACTGTATTGAAAGCGCCAGGTCTAGCTCCAACTGCCCCAATTCGTAAATTTTTAAGACCTTTTACTACTCTACAAACACCTAAAAATTGTTGTAAATCCTTCATAAAACTTGAATCAGAGGGATGTACTACATGCTTGTGAGTAATAGTGTAAGGAATACCGTATTGGGTGAGATTATTGCAAACGGAAATTTTGCCACAGTAAGCATCCCTTCTTCTTGCCACATTCATTTTATTTAATTCGTCAGGGTAGCCTTGGATAAGTATTGGTACTTTTAAACCTGAAAGTCGAATGGCATCGGCTACTCCTTTTTCATCTCCAAAGTTTGGTAAACAGACTAAAATACCTTCAATGTCATCAGCATGTTTTTTAAAAAGAGCAGCGCATTTTTGAGCCTCTTGAAATGTTTCTACTCCACCAAGTTTAGTTTCATTTTCATTTGGCATAATTAATTTAATTCCATTTTCTTCTGCCAACAATTCTAAGTCCTTCCTTGCTTCTGTCACTAATATATCGGGGAAAAAATCCCTATTACCTATAATTACACCTAGTGTTGCTTTGCTCATTATTGTATTATTTTATTTTTTAAAATTAGATCTTAAATTGATACTTTTCTACCTGAAATACGCCTAATATATATCATTTTCCGACATGCTTTATACATTTGATAATCATAGAAGTCTATTTACGCCTTATGGAGTAACTTGTGAGCTTTGGGCAAAATCTAATATGTTAAAACCTGATAAGCATGACGAAATAGCAATAAGCTATTATTAAAACTGCTTTTGGGATTATAGATTAATATTAAATTTTAGATTAAAGAATTACCAACACAAAAAGGATTTTTCCACAAGTAAAAAAAATATAACAGTAATAGCAATTGATTCAGAATTTAAAGCTACCAATAGATTTTAATGCCACAGTTAAAACCAAATGTGGTTGTAACCAAAAGTCTTCTAGCAAAGATTTTATGTTCCTCACTATAAATCATAAAACAGTTTTTAGAGAAGCTCAATTATTTTTTATTGTATAGCTCAATCCATTTATAAATTATCTTATTGGCTGTGGACCAAAGACCTCTGAAATGATAAAAAGATAATTATTACTCCTTTCCTTCTTCTACAGTAAAGTCAAAGGGTATACCTAATGCTTCATATAACTTTCTTCTTGCAGCTTTATCAATATTTAACTCTTCTCTTGCAGCATCTGCCACTTCTACTGCTTTTGCCCTTGGTACTACAATTACTCCGTCACCATCAGCTATAACTACATCGCCATGTTCTATATAAACACCACCAACAACAATAGGCTTTGCAAATGATTCCAATTCATTCCTACCAGGTCTAATCCCCCTACCTCTTTTAAAATAATCCATGTAAACAGGAATTTCCTGTTTTATTATTTCATCAGTATCTCTAACCCCACCGGCTGAAATAATGCCAACTGCTCCTTTAGAAGTCCATATCATGCTATTGTTAGAACCTGTAGTACCTGTATCACCATCATCTGCATTATCGATAATAATTACATCACCTGGTTTTATTTCTTCAATAAATGGTTCTCCTGAATCATTAGTATACCACATGTCGCGCCAATGTTTGTATTTCTCTCTGTCTTCAGTATTAGCATGAGGTACTTTATTTGTTGGCACATACCTTACAGTAAATGCTATTCCAACAAATTGATGCTTAAAATTTTCTATATCTTTCCATAATGGTGAGATTTTAGGGTCCATTAAACCTACGTCCATTAAACCAACCATGTCCATACCATCAGACACATCCGCTACTCTTAGGCCATCATATAGTTTAAGTAAAGTCTCGTTAGAAACATCTTGCTTATCTTGTGCTGAACATAGTACACTTAAAAAAATACCAAGAATGCATAAATATGATTTCTTCATGAAGATTTTGATTGAATTTTTAACAATAGCAATATGAATATTGAATATAATATTTCACAAGCATTTAAAATCATTTCTTGTATTTTTTCAGAGAAAATTTCGCGAAGATGCTACGATAAACTATACTCATACTAAAAAAACCCGCGTGATTTAATTGGTTGGTAAAGACGTACCTTTGTTATTAAAACAAGGGAGCAATACTGTAAAATGTAAAGTGGAATTTTAGCAGATATGCAGATAAAAAAGTGAATGTTTTAAAGAATGGAAAAACTGTAGTAACCATTCAAGAGCCAATGATGCAAAGATTGTTAAGTGAACACCTCTGGTCTGGCTATAAAGCCATTAGGACTAATCAGTGTAGCTTTGCATAGTCTTGATTATAACAATGATCAAATTGTTTCCTAATTACGATTTGATGAGCAGTGAGTAGAAGATAAATCACTTTGTTTGATGTTTCCTTCATCTACAGGATAGATTTGGTTTGATAAGCTATTATTTTACATAAAAAATAGGACACTCATTTATCTATGAAAATTATATGAGCATATTTCAAAAAGCAGCTAAATCTATTAAATTATTCTTAGCTATTTCTTTATTGATAAGTTGTGGAAATTTAGCTGAAAAGACTAATAAAACAAGCGATATCTATCCTGATGAATTAATTTGTGAGTACAGGAAAAATCCCCCTGTTGTAGATGTATTGAAGCCGAGATTATCATGGATCAATAAGGCTACTTCAGGAAAAAGGGGGCTTTTACAGACTGCATATCAAATTAGGGTTGCTTCCTCAAAAGAAAAATTACCTGAAGCTGACTTGTGGAATTCAGACAAAGTGGAATCTGATGTAACTATTAGGGTAAAATATGAAGGCAAACCGTTAGAAAGTAGACAAGATTGCTGGTGGCAAGTAAGGGTTTGGGACCAAGAAGGCAATGCCTCTGATTGGAGTGAGCCTAATTTATGGAGAATGGGATTGTTACAAGCAAGTGACTGGCAAGCTACTTGGATTGGCGCTCCTTGGCAAGGTGAAAAGGCGTTCCCTAGACCAAATGGAGGACCTAATGGTTTACCAGAAGATTTTGGACCACCTGCTCCTTTACTCAGAAAATCATTTAACATCGAAAAGCAGGTAGCAAAAGCAGTAGCGTATGTAACCGGACTAGGATATTTTGAATTTTATGCCAATGGTAAAAAGGTTGGGGATGACGTACTTATTCCGAACCAGACCAATTATGGTAAAAGACCTAATTTATCTTCTTTTGATATCAATGTTCCTGATCAATTCACAAAGTACAAAGTCATGTATATGGCTTACGATATTGTTGAATATCTTAAAAAAGGAGAAAATGTAATTGGTAGTATTTTAGGTAATGGCTTCTATAATCCAGCTAAATTTTGGACAGAGGGTTATGGTACCCCAAGGTTTTTAGGGCAAATACATATTACTTATACTGACGGTTCAGAAGAGGTAATTGTAAGTGACGAAAGTTGGCAAGCAGCCAGAAGTGCCATAATAATGAATATGGTTTATTATGGTGAAGATTACGATGCAAGGAAAGAGTTGCCAGGTTGGAATGATGTTGGTTTCGATACTAGTGAATGGGAGCAAGTTATAGAAAAGAAAGCACCTGAAGGTGAATTAGTTGCTCATACGTCTTATCCTGATAAAGTCACTGAAAGCATTGATCCAGTAGCTATAGAAAAACTGGGTGATGGACATTACAAAGTTGACTTTGGGGTAGAAATATCTGGTTGGGTAAGGCTAAATGATGTAGAGGGACCAGCTGGACATAAAGTGGACATAACTTTTAACAGTAATCAGTATTCGGGAGACAATTCCTATATTTTTGCTGGAAATGGAAAGGAAAATTATGCACCACGTTTTAATTGGTTTGTATTTAGTGGAGTAGAAGTTAAGAACTGGCCAGGAGAATTAAAACCAGAACACTTAACAGCAGAGGCTGTAAATACTTATGTCGAAGCATCAGCTACTTTTGAAACTTCGAATCAACTCTTCAATGACATTAATAAAATTTGGAGGCGGAGCCAAGTAGATAATATGCATGGGGGAATTGCCTCTGACTGTCCACATAGAGAACGTTCTGGTTACACAGGAGATGGCCAAGTTGCTTGTGCCACGGTTATCCATAATTACGATGCCAAGAACTTCTATCAAAAGTGGATAAATGATATGCGTGAAGCCCAAATTAAAGAAACTGGTTATGTGCCAAACGGAGCACCTTGGCAACCGGGTTGTGGAGGAGGAGTAGCATGGGGAGCTGCTATTTGTATTATGCCTTGGGAGTTTTATGTGCATTATGGAGATTCAGACATGCTTTCTGATAATTATGAAGCCATGAAGGGTTACATAAATTATATGCAAACTTGGGTAGACGATGAAGGCATCATGTTTTCACAAAGAGTGGGTGGAAAGGGAGAAATCTTGAAATGGTTTAACTTGGGAGAGTGGGTTTCTCCTGGTGATCTTATTCCCGATGCCTTGGTTCATACTTTTTATTTTTGGAGATGTGCTGACATCTTAGCAGAAACAGCTAAAATCTTAGGAAAAGGAGAAGATGCAGCAACATATGCCGCATTGGCAGAAGATACAAAAACAGCATTCCATCGAAGATTTTTTAGAGAAGACGGGCAAACTTATGGTAATGGTGGTGCTAATATTTTAGCGTTGAGAATGGGCGTTCCTGATGAGGTAAAAACACCAGTACTTGAAGCGTTGAAAGAAAATATAGCTGCCAATGATGGACACTTGGATACGGGTATTTTCGGTACTCGCTTTTTCTTTGAAATGTTAGCGGCTAATAGTTTAAATGAATTAGCATATGAAGCGCTGAATAAAAAGACAGAGCCTAGTTTTGGGCATTGGCTCACGCTTGGTTCAACAACCACAAGAGAAAAATGGGATACTGGTGGTTCACATAACCACCCCATGTTTGGTGGAGGATTAGTTTGGCTATACAGAAATTTAGCAGGCATGCAAGCCATTCCAGAAAAACCCGGTTACAAGGAAATCATCTTTAAACCACAACCTACTAAAGAGCTAGATTTTGTGACTTATAAAAATAAAACAGTCTATGGTGATGCAGGAATTACTTGGAAGAATACAGCAAATAATTTTACGATGGAAGTAACTGTTCCAGTTGGAAGTATTGCTCAAGTTTATGTACCTACTAACAATATTGAAAATATCACTGAAGATGGAAAGAGCATCTCTTCAAACCAGCACATTGCCTTTAAGAGAGAAGAAGAAGGCTATGCTGTTTTTGAGGTGAAAAGTGGGAAATATACATTTCTTGCCAAAAACTAAGCTAACTTTCCTAACTTAAATGAATATTTAACTGAAATATCAAAATGAAAAAAACATTGAAATACTTTCTTCTTGCCATTATCGCTATACCTATTTTAATAAGTTGTGAAAAGAAAGAGGAAGTAGTTGAAGAAAGTTCGGAAGCAGAAACTACGGTGGAGACCCCATCTTCAGAACTAGGTAAAATCCCAATTCTTTTTGATTCGGATGCCAATAATGAATTGGATGACCAACACGCCATGGCTTATCTTTTTTTTAATGATGATATTTTTGATGTAGTAGGGGTAACTGTAAATGCTACTGTTTCAGGGGGCGAGATAGCAAACCATTATAAAGAAGCAGAAAGAGTAATGAAATTATGTAATGTAATAGATAGATACCCTTTATTATCAGGTGCTAATGGAGATTTTGAAGAAATTTATCCCAAAATCAATGAGGAAAACTTTGATGGGAAAGAAGCAGTAGATTTTATTATTTCAGAAGCAAGGAAGCCAAGAACCCAAAAACTGGTTTTAATGCCTGTAGGAAAGCTCACAAATATCGCCTTGGCATTAGCTATTGCTCCTGACATAAAAGACAAAGTTCGGATTATTTGGTTAGGTGCAAATTATCCTGAACCAGGTGAGTATAACCTTGATAATGATATCTTTTCAGTGAATTATGTAATTGAGCAAAAAGTACCATTAGAAATTGTACTTGTTAGATATGGCAAACCATCTGCTACAGATGCAGTAAGAGTTACACCCGAAGAAGTTAAAGAGAAAATGGCAGGGATGGGGCCAAAAGGTAGTACCATTGAAGGAAGACATGGCGGAAGTTTTACATATTTTGGAGATTATGCTATTAACTTATTCGAAAATATCCACTTAGATGGGGACATACCTTCAAGGGCATTATTTGATATGGTGGCAGTGGCTATTCTAAAAAATCCAGATTGGGGAGAAACGAAAGAAATTCCTGCTCCATTCTTGATTGGTAACCAATGGATGGATAGAAGTGATAATATAAGAAAAGTAGTGTTATGGGAAAACTTTGATAAAGATGCTATTCTAGAAGATTTTTTCAACGTAATGCAAACAGCGAAATAGATTAGTCCCATACTTCAGAAAATTTGAATTATTAATTATGCATAAATGGGTAAGCTTTCTAGTTCTCATTATCATTTTGCAGATAAATGGCAACTATACTCAAGGTCAATCTGCTGCAAAGCTGGTAAAAGGGGAAATGATATTTGATAATCTCGAGAGGTCATATATTTATTTTACTCCTAAATCGCTTCCTAAAAATGCGCCATTGGTTGTAGTATTACATGGTTTCACAAGCAATGCAGAGAATATCATGAAATATTCTGCTTTTAATAAGTTAGCTGAAGAGGAGCAATTTGCTGTAGTTTACCCACAGGGAACAAAAGATAAAAAAGGCAATACTTTTTGGAATGTAGGATATGATTTTCATGCCAATTTAAATATTGATGATACAGGTTTTGTCATTGCACTTGTCAAAAAACTACAAGATCAATACTCCCTTTCAAACACCAATACATTTGTAACAGGGATGTCTAATGGGGGGGAAATGTGTTATTTGTTACTATGCAGGTATCCTACTGTTTTCAAGGCTGTTGCACCAGTGGCGGGTACTATGATGGAAAGTTTCTTTGATGATTGTACTTCTCCACCTTCATCTCCAATTTTGGCAGTGTTTGGCACTGATGATACTACAACTAACTATGAAGGAGATATGGGTAATAAAGATGGTTGGGGGGCTTATCAGAGCATTCCTTATATTATAGATTTTTGGGCGAATGCAGTAAATGCTCAGAAAATGGAAAAAGAAACTTTTCCTAACAAAGTAAAAACTGATAGCAGTTTTGTAGTTAGGGAAAAGTATTATAATGAATCTGATAAAAATGAACTCCAGTTCTATAAAGTAATTGGGGGTGGTCATGACTGGCCAGGAGCCTGGGGTAATATGGATATTGACACGAGCAGGGAAATTTGGGATTTTTTTGAAAAACATAAAGATTGAATCTATTTTTTCAACTCCAATTTTTATTTTTTATAAATATCTTTTGAAGTTTCACTGTAACGTGGCATAATTCTACTTAAAATTCAATCCAGTTTAGAAAAGATTTTAAAAAATGCGGTAGATAAAAATAAATTATATAGCTTGGTTTACGTGAAAAAACCAACAATAGAACTATGAAACTAACATCACAAATTCTACTATTTATACTATTCTTTGTTTGTACAGATGCAGTAGGACAGGAAACGTGGCGAAGCATTGTACAAGAAAGCAAAATGGCAAAAAGACATGAGAATGCATTTGTAAAAGTCGGTAATCAGTTTGTATTATTAGGTGGAAGGGGCATAAAACCAGTAGAGATTTTTGATACGGAAACAGCTACTTGGAAAAAAGGGAAAACTCCACCAGTGGAGATGTCTCATTTTCAAGCTGTGAGCTATCATGGTTTGGTGTATGTAATGGGAGGATTAAATGGTGGATGGCCTTCAGAAACTCCTCTTAGACATGTTTATATTTATGACCCTATAGAAGATTTATGGACAGTAGGGCCGGAGATACCGAGAGATAGACAGAGAGGTGCTGCAGGAGTAGCTGTTTATAATGATAAACTATATCTTGTTTGTGGGATAGTGAATGGACATACTTCAGGTTGGGTAGCTTGGTTTGACGAATATGACCCAAACACGAATTCATGGAAGAAAATGCCTAATGCTCCAAGAGCAAGAGACCATTTTCAAGCGGCTATAGTAGGGGATCAATTGATAGTTTCTGGTGGTAGAAAATCGGGCTATCAGGGCCAAGGGTTTGAAGCAACGATTGCTGAAACTGATATATACGATTTTAAAACGGGAAATTGGCGAACTTTACAATCACCCTCAGGAGATATCCCTACTCAGCGAGCAGGTTGTACGGCAGTAGTCAATGGTAAGGATGTGATTTATATTGGTGGTGAAAGTGGTAGCCAAAAAGAAGCGCACAGTGAAGTTGAAGTATTAAACATTGAAAATGGGACATGGACAAAACTACCTAACTTACTAAAAGGCAGACATGGTACACAAGCAGTTTTATTCGAAGGGAACCTCTATATAGCTGCAGGTTGTGGCAATAGGGGAGGTTCTCCAGAACTCGATTCCTTTGAACGACTCCCTGTAAGCGGAAATAAAATGAAAGAACTTCCTGTAACACAAGGAGCATTAGGTTTTTCTACAGATAAACTTGATTTTGGAAGGGCCAATCCATTCGGCAAAAAATCTTTTAATATCGAACTAAGTAATGCAGTAGGTAGCCAAGGTGTTTTATTGACCTACTTAATTTCTACAGAACCTTCAATATTCAAAGTAGATTTTCCTTTTGATTTGCCGTACTTGATCAAGCCAGGTGAAAAGGTGAATGCTGTAGTTCATTTCACACCAAACACTACAGACAAAAGTGAGGGAGAATTAATCATTAAAAAAGCTGAAAAAGGAAAGCAACAGCCTTTGGTAGTCCAATTAGTAGGAAATAGTAATTAAGATTCAATATTGAATTATATAAGTCATTCTATCAAACTTTTAAGGTTTACATTGAAGATTTAGAACAGTTGGTTGAATATTCTAAGAGAATTCAAAATTGTGAAGCATTTTAGTAATAATTAAAGTGCCGCTTATGAAATATCTACTTTTATACTTTTTATTCACTCCATTTTTAGTTTACGCTCAAACTTATAATGTGAAAGGAATTTTATTGGATAGTGCCGATCAGCAACCTCTAATTGGTGCTACTATGCTGTTAACAAGTCAGCAAGATACTGCAATAAAAAAATTCACTACTACTAATACTTATGGGCAATTTTTATTCAGAAATATAAATTCTGGAGATTACCAATTAGGTATAAGCTACATAGGTTTTAAAAAATTAAATATGTCAGTAGCAGTGAAAGATTTTGATCTTGAAATAGGGAATATTGTTTTAGATCCAGCTACAGGGCAATTAGATGAAGTTGCTATAGAAGGGAAGGTATTACCTGTTGTACAAAATGGTGATACTACCCAGTTCAATGCTGAAGCTTATAAAACCAACCCAGATGCTAATGCAGAAGATTTAATTCGTAAAATGCCAGGAGTAACGGTAGAATCTGGAACGGTTAAAGCGCAAGGAGAAGATGTGCAACAAGTTTTAGTTGATGGGAAACCATTTTTTGGGAATGACCCTACTTTGGCTTTGCGTAGTTTACCAGCAGAAGTGGTAGATAAAATTGAGGTATTTGATCAAATGAGTGATCAAGCGCAGTTTACAGGTTTTGATGATGGGGAAAGTAAAAAGACAATTAATATAGTAACTAAAGTAGAAATGCGAAATGGTACATTTGGCAATGTTTACGCTGGTTATGGAGACAATGAACGGTACAAGGCAGGAGGCAACATTAATAGATTTAAAGACGATACAAGAATTTCTTTTGTAGGTTTATCTAATAACATTAATGAACAAAACTTCTCTGCACAAGACTTAGTGGGAATTGCAAGTAGTAATACAAATCGCAGTCGTTTTGGTGGAAGAAGAGGAGGCGGTAGAAGAGGAGGTGGTGGAGGGCCATCTTCAGGAGGAGGATTTAATAGACAAAGTGGGGATGTAAGTAATTTTTTAGTAGGTCAGCAAGGAGGTATCAATGAAGTTTCTTCTTTTGGGATTAACTATAATGATAAATGGGGGGAAAAGTTAGAAGTGAATGGCAGTTATTTTTTCAACTATTCAAATAATAATAGCGATCAATTACTATTTAGTGAAATTTTATTGAGTGAAGATTCAAGTCAGTTTTATGATGAGGCCAGTATAAGTCAAGCAAATAATTACAATCATCGCCTTAATATGCGCATGATTTATACTTTAGACGAGCAGAATTCATTTATTTTCACACCCTCACTCAGTTTTCAAGACAATCGATCTAGGGAATTCCTCGAGGCTTTTAATTTTACAGGTAATATAGAATTACTGAATAGGACAACCAGTAACTACTTTGCTGATAACAATGCCTATAATATTGGGGGAAATTTGTTATATAGGCATCGTTTTGCTAAAAAAGGAAGAACAATTTCCCTAAGAATAAGAACAGACCTAAATGATAATGATGGGTATCAGACGCTTTTAGCAAGGAATGTATATTATTTGGGTCTTAACTTTAGCGAAGAAACTTTAGATCAACAGACATTTACTGAAACATTAGGTAATACTTATTCTGGGAGAATTAGATATACAGAACCATTAGGAAGGCGCTCGCAATTAATGTTCAATTTGAATACTTCCATTACAGAAAATGGCTCAAATAGAAATGTTTTTGACTTTAATGCAGATGCCTCAACTTATAATTTGTTAGATACCTTATTATCGAATGAATTTGACAATACTTATCATAGCACTAGCGCAGGTGCCAGTTATCGTTTACGCATGCGAAAAGGCTTTTTAAACATTGGTGCTTCTTATCAATATGCTACGCTTGAAAGTGATCAAATATTTCCAGAGATACCAGAAAGCATTATAGAAAGAGATTTCAATAATATTTTGCCCAATGCTATGATGATGTTGCGGTTTTCAAAAAATTCCAATTTACGTGTATTTTACCGTACTCGTACGAGAGCACCATCGGTTTCACAATTACAAGAAGTTGTAGACAATACCAATCCTTTAAGTCTAGTAACTGGTAATAGTGCATTAGAGCAGGAGTTTACACATAATCTAATTGCTAGATATTCTAAAACTAATGTGGAAAATGGGGCTAATTTTTTTGCTTTCATGTTATTGCAACAAACTAATAATTACATTACAAATACCACCTTGTTGACCGCACAAGATACTTTATTAGGAAATGGCGTTTTGTTGCAGCGAGGTGCACAACTCACTTCACCTATTAATGTAAATGGTTATAGAAATGCGCGTGCATATGTAAGTATTGGTAGGCCTGTAAATATGCTTAAATCAAATTTAAATTTAACAGCTGGTATCTCTTACCAACAAACACCTGGTTTTGTAAATAATCAGGAAACACAGGCTAATACACTTAATTTGAGTCAAGGTATAGTATTTAGTAGTAATATTAGCGAGCGAATAGACTTTACAACGTCCTACACAGCCAATTTTAATTTGGTAGACAATAAACTTCAACCAGAATTAGATAATAATTATTTCTATCAGCTTACCAAAATAGATGCAAATTTCATTATCTGGAAAGGCATTGTATTAAATGGAAATCTTACCCATTACTTATATAATGGATTGGGTGATGTTTTAGATCAAAATTTCACTTTATTAAATCTGGCTGTTGGTAAAAAATTTATGAAAGACAACAGAGCTGAATTGCGGTTAAGTGTTTTTGATTTATTAAAAGAGAATAATAGCATTACAAGAAATATTACTGAGGTATCCATAGAAGATGTACAAACTGAAGTATTACAACGATACTTTATGTTGACTTTTAATTATCGAATAAGAGAGTTTAAAACATCTAAATTATAATCTGGTATATATCGTACTATAAATCAATTAGGGTCGCCTACGGGCAAAAGTGTCCGCCAGCGACCATTAATAATATATTTATTAAAAATATTTTTACATAAAATACTGATAGTGAGCTAATTACAATTTTGGTATCTATATTGAATAGCTTTTATTATTTGAAGTAAATTCCATCCTCATGCTACTCAACTTTATCAAGATTGCCCTTAGAAATATTTATTCAAAAAGTACTTTTAGTTCACTAAATATATTGGGGTTAACACTTGGTATAGCAGCATTTACTTTAATATTTAGGTATGTATTATTTGAATTGAGCTACGATAATTTCCATCAAAACAAAGAAGAGGTTTACAGCTTCGCATTGGTGAATGAAAAACAAACAGGTGCTGTAACTTATCATCAACTTCCAACAGCTATAAAAAAAGAATTAATAAATATACCGGAATTAGTGGCCGTAGGTCGTTTTAACCAAATCGATTATCAAAACAATTCCATTATTTATGAGGCAAATGGCGAAAAGAAAGTATTTGAAGAAACAGGATTATATTTTGTAGAGCCAGCATTCGAAGAACTACTTGGTTTTGGTCTTAGTAAGGGTAGCATACAAGAGTTAAATAAACCTTTTAAAATTGTACTTTCAGCTAATACAGCTCAAAAACTATTTAATGATAAAGATCCTATAGGGCAGCAGGTAACACTAAGTGGCAATGTTGGTGCGTATGATTATGAAGTAGTGGGGGTACTTGAAAAATTACCATTAAACACAGCTTTTAAATTCGGAGGTTTACTATCTTTTGCTTCAGAGAAAATAATTTATGGAGAAGATGATTCGGATTGGTGGAATAACTGGACAGATACCTATTTAATTAGGAAAAATGTGGGAGTTGAAGCAAAAAGTTTAGAAGATAAGCTCAGCAATTTATTAGCAAATAAACCAGCGTTAAAAGAAAGAGAAGGAACTTGGAAAGTACAGCTTACCGCTATAAATGAGCTGTATTTCCAAAATGATGGTTTTCCTTTAGCTACAAAAAATGGCAACTTGCAAATGGTTATCGTACTTTCTATAATAGGTCTTTTTACCTTGCTTATTGCCTATATCAACTATATAAACTTATCTACTGCTAGGGCTATGGAAAGAGCGAAAGAAGTGGGTATTAGAAAAGTAATGGGTTCTTCATTAAAGCTTTTAAGAATACAATTCACAGCTGAAGCCTTCTTATTGAATATAATAGCTTTTGTGCTAAGCCTTGTAATTGTGCAATGGGCGATGCCAATTTTTAAAGATATTAGCAATCCTATGTTAATTTCTGAACAGTACATAGGGCTATATTGGGGAACTTTGGCAATTGTAGTATTGATTGGTTCTTTACTTTCTGGTGTTTACCCAGCTTTTGTCATGTCTTCATTTAAACCAGTTACCATTGTTAAAGGAAAGTTAGGTAAATCTGGGAAAGGAAATTTGTTGAGAAAGATATTAGTAGTCTTTCAGTATGCTGCCTCAATCACACTTTTAGCTGGTACAATCACAATACAAAAGCAGCTCGATTATATGAACCATAAAGATCTAGGAATTAATATAGAGCAGCTTCTTATTCTCAATGCACCTCCAGGCTCATTAGTGGGCGACAACAAAGCGTTTTTTACAACACTCGATAATTTTAAAACAGAGTTGTTGACTTACCCTGCCATTGATGCCATGGCTATTTCAAGCGCAGTACCAGGTAAAGAAATTAGTTGGGGAGGTGTATTAGCAAAACCTGCAGATGAAACTTACCAAAATATATCGTTGATTGCTTGTGATAAAGACTATGCAAAAACTTATGGAATTGAATTATTGGCAGGAAGATTTTATAATGATTCCGATCAGACTTTTGGAAATGGGAATATAGTAATCAATACCAAGGCGGCAAATTTATTAGGTTTTGAAATACCTGAAGAAGCGATTGGTAAGAAACTGAAAGGTGGTGATATGTTTCCAGAAGTTACTATTGTTGGTGTAATGAAGAACCATCATCATGGATCCTTACACGAAGCTTATGCACCAATTGCCTATGTGAAGAGCGTATGGAGTAATTATTATTCAGTTAAGTTAGGCAAAAATACTCCTCTTACGCCCGAGCAAATTAAAAGTACTTTAGAATTAATTAGACTCGAATGGGACAAAACTTTTCCTGGAGCACCTTTTGAATATGTATTTGCTGAAGATACTTTTAATGCACAGTATATGGCTGATAAAAACTTCATGCTCATTATAAACATATTTACAGTCTTAGCAATTTTAATAGCCTCATTGGGCTTACTAGGGCTTTCCTCTTATAATATGATGCAAAGAAGTAAAGAAATGGGCATAAGGAAGGTATTGGGTGCAACAGGGAATAGTTTATTTTTGATGCTTTCTAGAGAATATGTTATTCTATTGCTAATCTCTGGCGTATTATCAATTCCTTTGGCATGGTACCTTATGGAATCTTGGTTAGATAACTATGCTTTTAGAATAGATTTAGGTGTATGGCTTGGAGCCTTTCCTATTTTAATAATCATGTTTATTGCCATGGGTACCATTATCCTACAAATACTACGCACAATTGAAACAAATCCTGTAGAATCTTTAAGGAATGATTGAGAAATAATTATCATAATTAGATTGATTTTATAGAAGAAAGGGATAAAAAACTCCTAAATCATAGTCTTACAATTTCATGTACAAGGAACTTTAAAATGTTCCATGCAGTTTTGCTATCAACACTAAAAAAGATACTAGTAATTGATATAAAAATAAACCAATTACTAGTATTCCCACAGAGCAATTAATGGTATAGTAAAAGTTGATTCAATATCTTCTTTTAGTAGATATGACTATCTAGATTAAATCCACATAATTATTTTTTGACCACAATTAAAACTAGCCATGAAATTGAAATTAAGATTATTTTATATACTATTGATATTGGGATTATTTTTTTTCTCTTGCTCCCAAGAAGATGATATAATTCCAGATAATGATGGTGGAGACTCAACTACAATTAGCGAAAGATTAACTGTCAATGAATGGATTCTGGAAAGTATGCAGTTATATTATTTCTGGAATGATGAAATTCCAAGCAATACAAATCTTTCACTAAATCCAGCTGATTATTTTAATTCTTTGTTATTTAGATTTGATGCGGTTAACAACCCAGAAGGTGATCGCTTTTCTTTCATTAGTGAAGATGCGGAGGAATTAATTTCCTCGCTATCTGGTGAGGTTTTGGCTACAGGCATGGAGCTTAGGTTACTTTTTAAAGAAGAGGGTAGTAATGAGATAATTGCTCAGGTTACTTATACCCATGATGATTCACCAGCCGATTTGGCAGGGATAAAACGAGGAGATATTATTACAAGAGTAAATGGTATTACGCTCACTGACCAAAATTTCAGGGATTTATTATTTAGCTCATCTTCCTTAAGTGTAACGTTGGCAGAAAGGCAAGATGGAGTATTGGTTGACACAAATGAAGAAATATTATTAAGTGAAACGGTATTTCAAGAAAATCCTATTCACTTAGATACAGTTCTAGATATAAATGGACAAAAGATTGCCTATTTGGTTTATAACCAGTTTATTCCTTCTCCTAATAATACCAATAACAATGAGTTTGACAATAGACTCAACCAAATTTTTGAAAACTTCAAATCAACGGGAGCTTCTGAACTTATTGTAGATTTAAGATATAATCCAGGTGGCTTTGTGTCTTCAGCAGTTACTTTAGCAAGTTTAATTGCCCCAGGAGTATCAGACAATGATCTTTTTTACAGGCAAGGGTTTAATGATGAACTTCAAGAAGAATTGAACCAAGAATTTGGGTCTGATTTTTTTAATGAAAATTTCAGGGAATTGAGTGGAAATATTGGTAATCAAATCAATAGAGTATTTTTCTTAGTCTCTGGTTCATCAGCTTCAGCTAGCGAATTAGTTATCAACGGCCTACTTCCTTATATGAATGTTACTTTAATAGGTGAAAGAACTGTGGGTAAAAACGTTGGTTCAATTACTATTACAGATGATGAAAACGAGGAAAATAATTGGGCTTTACAACCGATAGTGATGAAATCATTCAATAGTGAAGGTAACTCTGATTATGCTGCAGGTTTCATCCCAGATATAGAAGTGGCAGAAGGCCGTGATTTACCACCCTTTGGAGATAGCTCTGATCCCTTATTAGGTTCAGCACTTGCAGTAATCAGTGGTTCAGCACGTTTTGCTCCTAATGTAGATTTCAATGCTCCTAAGGTAATTGAAAACTCTGCCTCAAGAAAAAAAGTAACGTTGATGAAAATTTCTTCTTCTGACTTAATAGAGTAGTTATTCACGCTATTCTTCTAATCCTTCTTGAGGTTTTAAACCTTAGGGAGGATTTTTTTATATTTAAAAAGGTTCTCCATGAAATTACTTAATGAATCGAAATTTAAAACAGATTACTATTGAAAACCAAGAGACTAGAAACTAGGGTTTCGAAATTAGAAAAAAAGTAAAACCCTACAATAAAGGCTTTTTCTAAATCTAGCCTCTAATTTCTCTTGATTCTTTAAATTGTGACCAATAAACTTGGTTTACTAAATTATCAAGTGCTTCACACCGAGTGCTTCACACCGAGTGCTTCACACCGAGTGCTTCACACCGAGTGCTTCACACCGAGTGCTTCGCACAGAATACTTCGCATCGAATGCTTCGCACAGAATAAAATCATTTAGCATCTTTAAAAAATTACCGCTCTAAAATACTTACTTTTGATTTTCACCAATCCCGATAAACTTTATGTCAGAAGCAATTGATCACTCAATAATTAAGACTACACTTAAAGATGGTATCAAAACCATAGCTTTTAATATTCCTAATAAGAAAAATCCAATCTTACCAGCTTCAATGGAACTGATGCTAGCACATATCAACGAAAGTGAAAAAGATGGTACAAAAGTAATTGTAATTAGTGGAGCAGGAGGTAATTTTAGTTCTGGAGCTATGCTAGCACCGGAAATGTTAGCGGATTTTGATGTGACTGCTTATTTAAGTGAAAAGGTAAACCCTGTGATATTGGCTATTCGTAATACCTCAATACCTGTTATTGCCAAAGTGCAAGGTGTTTGTGTTGGTTTGGGTTTTAGTATTGCGCTTGCTTGCGATATGCTTTTAGCCAAGGAAGACGCAAGGTTTAGTCAAATCTTTACTCGTATAGGTTTAAGTTCTGATGGTGGAGGCAGCTACTTTCTAACAGAACTATTAGGCCATAGAAAAGCTTTTGAACTCATAGCAAGTAATCAAGAGTTATCTGCTAAAGCTGCTTTAGAAATGGGCATTGCTAACCATGTTTTTCCTACAGAATTATTTGAAGCTGAAGTAATGAAATTTACAATAAGCTTAGCAAAGGGACCAAGTATTGCCTTGGCTCAAGTTAAGAAAAATGTTCAATCGGCTACAAAAGGCAATTTAGCAGCTACTTTAGAAGAAGAGGCTAAAAACCAAGCAGCTTGTTTCAAAAGCACAGATTTTAAAGAAGGAATAAAAGCTTTTATGGAGAAAAGACAAGCAAATTTTAAGGGAGAGTAGTTTAGTAATGGTTAATTATTAATTTAAATAACTGGTTTCACAGATTTATTTTTTTGAATGTACAAGTTTTTTTCGTGTTATTAAACATAAATTTTAATGAGTATCCTTAAGGTTACACAGTTTATAAAATTTGTGCGGGTTGTCAGAAAAGCGGGGTTAGGGTGGATTTGTGGGAGGAAGCATTTTTCTGACAGCCAAGCTGCCTTGTAGACTTTTTTTGTCGGCAGCCGGCGCTGATACCTTTTTGTGGCAATGACAAAAAAGTATGTCAGGGCGGCAGCCGCGCTGTTGAAGCCGAAGCGGAGCTGGATGAAATCCCTTTGGTTGTGTTGTTGGATCCAAACATGGCTACATATTTTCGACAATTTATATTATGTACAATTAAACGGGAATCCATATTTTACTCCACCTTTTCCACAGCAGCTTTCATTTTTGCAATACCAGTTTTAGCTACTTCAAAGGCATCTTGTCGCCAGTAACTACGATTAAAAAGCTCAAGGGAAAGCACTTTTGTACCTCCCATATTTTTCAGTGTAGTTAGTACTTCTGTAAGTGGGGCTACACCATCACCTGGATAAATGCGATCGGCGTCTACCTGTTTTTCTCTAGCTTTAGTACCTGGATAATCATTCATATGGAAAATTTCTATCATTTGTCCATTGAGCATTTTAAGCCCTTCAAATCCAGAGCCTCCTCTGAATAAATGGTATATATCAGGCAGTAATCTTGCATCTGGGTCTTTTGTAGCTGCAGCTACCATCATTATTTGTCCTAAATGCCACATAGCCTTAGAAGCCCCCCAAAATTCCAATTGGGGCATCACTCCCGTTTTTCTTCCTAATTCTAGAATAGCTGCATATTTTTCTCCAACTTCCAAAAAATCCAATGGTTTATCGTCAGGTACACCAGCAGGAGGTGCTGCAATTCTTGTACCTCCAATAGATGCCAGCATTTCCATTTCTTCTTCCATTTGTTGCATCCCTTTTTCTCCACCAGAAATCCATGGAGCAAATCCAATCGCATTTTCCACCTTTATGTTTTTATCGTCAATGTATTTTTTGAGTTCACTGGCTTTTTTACCTTGATCTAGATAAGCTTTTACATCTCTCACCCACACTTCAATGCCATCATAGCCCGCTGCTGATGCTATGTCTATGTATTCTAACATGCTTGGTTTTTGCCCACTAATGGTACTGGTATTCAAGCAATATCTAAAATTAACTGCTTCTTTTTTATTTTCTTTTGCAAGACCTATGTTAGGTAATGAAAGCGCTGTGGAAGTAAGTGCAATTTTTACTAATGCGTCTCTTCTGCTGTTTTTCATTGAAAATAGTTAAAAGGTTATTCACGAATATAGAAAAAGAGAATTGTTCAGGTATCCTGTAGAATCCTTATAAGGATAAAGGCAGGCTGAATGGTGATTTTCTTTGAACTATATTGGTAGGTGCTAAAATATCTATTGTTTTTTGTTGAGCTGGTATGTCGATTTTTCAGTATCTCGACGTCCCAACTCAACAAAGTCCCAAAATACATTACAAATAATAGCTGCTTAGTAAGATGATTAAAGTATAGAATATATTTATACAACTTCTTATAATTTCACATGTACCTTTCCTTAATTAGATTTTTCATAAAAACATTAATCGCCCATTGGTCAGCAACTGGTTGTTGGGTATAGGGCAAAGTGGGTAAATAAGAAGGAGGGCCGAATTCTGTTAGAAAAGTAATCTGTTCAGCTCCTGAAGCCTCTCTATTTTGAATAGCTTCATCCCACCAAGCTAAATGTTGCTCTAATATTTCTTTCCATTCTGGAGCCCTTGGATCATTAACCTGTGGCCCTTCTGGGTGGCCTACTCTTGCGTGTATATGCCCCGTTCTTTGTAAAGCTTTCTCTACTATTTCAGTCATGCTTTCCAACATTGATTCATGGACATTTACCCAATGAGAGATATCCAGAGTAAGCTTCATATCCTCATATTTTTCGAGAAAATTCTTTGTGATATGGGCTGCAAAACACATTCTACTCCGATGTGTCTCATGGAAAACTTCAATGCCTGTTTTAGCCGTTTTTTCTAAGGTATACGCTATCAGTTTGCTATTTTCCTCAAAAGAGAAAAAGTCTTTCCCTGAATGACAATTTACATAGAGTGGTTTTTGGGATTGTTGATCAGTAGCTGCATTTAGGGATTCTTTAAAAGTATTTAAATGAGTAACGGGATTATCGCTTCTTCCTGCTGTTAAAAAACCTACATGCATTTCATGCTTTTGTAGTGCGTCGAATAAGTTTTTGGTTCTTTCTGCATCATGAGACCACCAAGTTTCTATTCCATCAAATCCTGCGGCTTTCGATTCACTACATAATTGATCGATACTACCTTTATATCCCCAATCTGTATTTAAGACTATTACTTTTAATTTTGTCTTTCTTTTAGGTTTGGCTGCTAATGATTGCATACTCAATGTAGGTACACTGGCAATTGCGGTTTTTACAAAATCTCTTCTTTTCATATAGAAATATAGAAAAGATGTGTCAGTTTACATAAAAGTACCTCTAAATGGGAAAATAGATTCGATTTTTAGAGAAGAAAATGAAAATTATAAGCATATTGGAGGCTAGTTGAAGTATTATTAAAGTTTCAAACTTTTAGTTACAAAATCTCCATTTAAATAGAATGCTTTTTAGAATTATAAACAATACTATTGAAGATTTTTTATATTGGCTTACTGCCTTTACTGCTTTTTTTTTCTTTGTTGTAGTAATTGCAGGAGTGCTATCACGCTATGTTTTTTTAACCCCCATTACTTGGTCTATTGAACTTGGTCGCTTGTTATTTTTATGGTCTTGTTTTTTAGCAGCGGCAATCACTTATAGAAAAAAAGCGCACATTGCCATTAGTTTAATTACAGACAAATTACCTATCAAATTACAACGATGGCTCGAAATTATAAGACAATTACTGGTCATTGCATTTATGGGCTTAATTACTATAGCGGCTATCCAAACTATTTCTTTATTATGGTTTTCTGGTTTGCCCGTTTTACAAATTTCACAAGCCTGGTTATATATTCCTGTTCCAATTGCAGCAACTAGTATTTTGCTTTTTTCATTGGAAGAATTGAGTATTATTCTATTAAAAAACCAGTCTAATTGATATGCTTGCCTTATTGGTTATCGGTTTTTTATTGTTAGCAATAGCAAGGTTGCCTATTGCACTAGCCTTAGGAATGGCTGCGGCATTGGCTATTTGGCTAGCTTCAGATTTGCCATTTACTGCTATTCCGCACAAAATGGTCAATGGTATAGATTCTTATGTGTTTTTAGCTATTCCACTTTTTTTGTTGGCAGGTAGGTTAATGAATGCAGGAGGTATTACAGATAGGATTTTTAGTTTTGCCCGCGTATTGGTGGGGCACATAAGTGGTGGCTTGGCACATGCCAATGTAATAGCTGGTATCATTTTTTCTTGGATGTCTGGCTCTGCTGTGGCCGCAGTTGGTGGATTAGGAGAGATAGAATTAAAAGCCATGAAAGACAATGGTTTTGAAGCTGGTTTTGCTTCTTCTGTAATTGTAGCATCTTCTGTAATGGGACCCATTATACCACCGAGTATTCCTTTAATTATTTATGCTGCCATGACAGAAAACTCTGTGGGTAAACTATTTATTGGTGGCATTATTCCTGGTTCCTTACTGGCTATTTCACTCATGGTAACCATTTACATAATCTCAAAAAAACGAGCTTACCCTAAAGATACCGCTGCTTCGTTTACTCAAATTATTGCTGCCTTAAAAGAAGCCTTTTTGCCACTTTTAATGCCAGTAATTATGCTAGGGGGTATTGCAATTGGCATTTTTACACCTACCGAAGCTGCAGCAGTAGCAGTGCTTTATGCTCTTATAATTAGCATGGGAGTGTACCACACAGTGAAAATAAAAGATTTGCCTGATATCTTTGTAGAAACCATGATTACTACAGCAGTGGTTACTTTTATTATTTCTATGACGGCCCCCTTTTCTTTTTTATTGACCATAGAAAATACAGGAAGAGAAGTAGTAGCTTTAGTCACTGCTTTTACAGAGAATAAATGGGCTGTATTATTTTTAATCAATTTATTCCTATTATTTTTTGGGGCATTAATGGAAGCAGGTGTGGTGCTCATTTTATTTACCCCCATTTTATATCCGCTTATTGTTTCATTAGGTATAGATCCAATACATTTTGGTGTTGTAATGGTTTTTAATTTAATGATTGGTGTGGCAACACCACCTGTAGGAGTATGTCTATTCGTAATGAGTCATATCAGTGGAATAAGTGTAGAGAAATTGATGGGGAAAATCATTCCTTTTTTGATACCGATGATCTTGATACTGCTATTAATTACCTATTGGCCAGAATTAGTACTTGTTTTACCTGAAATGTGGATGGAATGATTCGATACAAGAATATTCATATTGTCTTATGGCTTCTATTGATTTTCCTGTTTTTTAATTGCACGAAAAAAGACAGATTAAGGAAAGTGAAATTTGGTTTGTCGCATAGTCAAAATCATTCTTTTACCCAAGCTTTAAGCCATTTCGATAGTTTATTGCAAATTAAATTGCCCAATAAATTTGAAGTAGAAATATATCATTCTGCCATATTAGGAAGTGAAAAGGAAATGCTTGAAATGTTAACCCTTGGTTCTCTAGAAGGCGTATTAACAGGTTTACTGAATAATTACGATCCCCTATTCGCCATTTTTGAAATGCCTTATTTGTATCGAGATAGAAAGCATGTATTCGAGGTTTTTACTGGTGAAACAATTAGGAAAGCAGCCAAACCTTTAGAAGAAAGAGGTATTGTTTTTACAGGTTTTTATGAAAACGGCTTTAGGCATTTAACCAATTCTATTAAGCCGATTCATACTCCTTCCGATATCACAAATATGTTGATACGAACACCTGAAAATCCTGCATATCTGGCTACTTTTAAAGCAATGGAAGTAATTCCCACACCTATGAGTTTTTCTGAATTGTATACTGCTTTATTACAAGGTGTGGTAGATGGGCAAGAAAATCCATTGCAAAATATTTGGTTTGGCAGACTTTACGAGGCACAAAAGCATATTGCACTTACTGGCCATATTTATAATGCGGCTTATGTCTTGTTTAGTAAACGTTTTTGGGATAGTTTAAATGAAGAAGAGAAAGAAATATTTAGGGAATGTGTTGCTGCTTCTTCCTTATGGCAATTGGCTTATATGCAGCGGTTAGATAATTCCTTAGAAGCTAAACTGAAAGAGAAAGGGATGGAGTTTACTTATCCTGATAAGGATGCATTTGAAGAAGCAAGTAAGGCAGCTTATGAAGAAATGTATCAGCAACTTGGCGATAGAGCAAGAGTCGTAGTTGAAGAAATTAGAAGTATAAAGACTAATTGATTTATAGATTGCTAGGTTCTATATGATTTAATTCGGTGCGAAGCACTTGATAATTTAGAAAGCCAAGTTTATTGGTCACAGTCTAAAGGATTAAGAGAAATTAGAGGCTAGAAGTTAGATAAAGTCTTTATTGTAGGGCTTTACTTTTTTTCTAATCTCTACATTCTAGTTTCTAATCTCTTGGTTTTCAATAGTAATCCATTTTATGAAGTCATTTATCCTTCTTAAGCATGGTATTATCTTCATCAATATCTAAAATTCGAATTCAATATTTATCTTAAGCGCTAAATGTTAAGCTTGCCATATATGAAATTGCATATTCTTTTTTTTATGATTTTTTTTTGTTGCTCGAGCATCTTACAAGCACAAGAAAATGTTGATGTAAATTCGAATATTACCTTTACTTATTTGTCTTCTGCAAGTGAATCTCCTCAATACAAAAGACCTTGGATTGGTGCTAACTTTTGGGCAAACCGTTTACAAGATTGGCAATTAAATGTAGGAAGACTTGAATGTATCGAGGGCTCAGTTGAGTTTCCCCTGAGAACGGTACACCTACTTACACATCAACTTAATAATCAGAAAGATAGTTTTTCTGTAAGTGTACGTACAGGTATATTAGGTAAAATCTGGGATAAAAATGGCGATAGTTTTACTGGGTTTTTAATTGGTGCTGGAGGAGGTAATTTAGATTACAGAGCAGCATCACTCATCCATCATTTTAGTGGGGAAGGAGGGGGTATCTTGGCTGTTCTTAACGAAAATGGTGCTCTGGGTTTTAGGAGTAATAACAACAGTAATGAAATAGATACCTATCCTGAATTGCCATTAGCGTCTACTGATGGGAAAAACTACAGTCGCAATAGCTACATTGTTAATTGGGAAGATATTCAATTAAAACTGAAAGCGATTCCTCTAAATGAAGGTCAATATTTACTGACTTTAGCATCTTATAACTATATGACTGGAGAAAAGGTAGCAGAAGTAAGTACACAAATAGATAGTGAATTATTATTAGGAAATATTGCTTTGGTTTCTCATCCAGGAAAAACTGCTCCTGGTAGGCGTTATTGGTTTAGAGATTTGGAGATTTCTGGCAAGAAAATAACCCATAGTCCAAGAAGACAATTTGGGCCAGTACTTAATACTTTTTATAGTAGAACAGGTAATACCTTGAAGTTGTCAGCTCAATTTCCTCCCTTAGGTTTTGGTGATAGTAACACTTGCGAACTTCAATTTAATAAAGAGGATACTTGGGAAACAGTTCAAGAAGTAAACATTGAAGCACCTTCATACCTAGCATTGTTTAAACTTACAAATTTTAAAGAAGATGATGTAGTTGAATACAGAGTGAAATATTTGAATAATGGACAAGATTACTATTACGAAGGGAGTATCAAACCTGAACCAGTAGATAAAAGAAATGTGAGTATAGCGGGTTTTACTTGTTATCAAGTAATGGGCGTTCCAGCTGATAATTCTTGGGGAACAGATTTTGCCGGTGCAGCAAAAAGTAGATGGTTGCCAGAAAATATTTGGTTTCCGCATAATAAATTGATGCAACATGTAGTGTCCCAAAATCCAGATTTATTGGTTTTTTTAGGTGATCAAGTTTATGAAGGAGGAAATCCAACAAATGGAGCTAACTCAGAGGCAAATCCAGGGTTAGATTACTTCTATAAATTTTTTATTTTTTTGTGGGATTTTAACCAACTCACTAAAAATTACCCTTCTATACTTTTAACAGATGATCATGATGTTTTTCAGGGAGATCTTTGGGGAGATGGAGGTACACCTTCTAATAACGGCAATAATAAATCGGGGGGTTATGTTCATGAACCTGAATTTGTGAATATGGTTGAAAGAACACAAACAGCACATAATCCTGATTTATTCGACCCTACACCTATTAAACAAGATATTGGGGTATACTATGGTAGTTTTAAATTTGGAGGGATAGGCATTGCGATTTTAGAGGATCGTAAATTTAAATCTCTTCCGGGGTTGGTTGGCGATGTTGAATTTTATGGTTCTAAAGTAGTAAGTGATATTAGTAATGAAGCACTGGATGTAGCGGGTACGAAACTTTTAGGAGAGAGGCAATTAGATTTTTTGGATAAATGGTTAGCAGATTGGGAGGGTATAGATATGCGATTAGCAGTTTCTCAAACAATTTATGCTTCTCTACATACTACACCTAAAGGTGACTTATGGCGAGATTTAGATTCAGGAGGTTGGCCTCAAAAGGGTAGAAATAGAGCTTTAGAAAAACTAAGAATAGGGCATTCTGTAATTATGGGAGGCGATACCCATTTACCTGCTTTGGTACAACATGGGATTGATCAACAAACAGACGCCCCTTACCAGTTGGTAGTGCCTGCAGTATCTAATAAGTACAGGAGGTGGTGGTTTCCAAAAAACAAAAATGCACAGGGACATTATGTTGATGGACTAGGAAATAAAGTAAAAGTAGTAGCTGTGGGTAATCCATATATTAGTAACCAAAGCGTCTTCGATTTAAATAAGAAACTTGGTAAAAACTATGGAAGTGAGCATATCTATCTAAATCAAGACAGTGTTCAGAATGGCTATGGAATTATTAGGTTCGATAAAAAAGAAATGGCGATTACTTTTGAAGCTTGGGATCCAGATAGGGATAAACAGATGGTTGGCTGGCCTAAAACAATAAATGTAGCTCAAAACTACATGGCTTCAATGAAATACAGCTTGCCTACTTTAATTTCTGAAATAGATAAACCTGTAAAGATTACTTTGTTAGATAGGAAATCGAAAAATGAAATTTATACCATTAAACTTCCATCTGGAGAGATTAATTTAAAAGCTCCTGAAGCTAAATTATACGATATAAAAATTTCAAGTGCTGATAAATATGAATTATTGGAGAAGGTAAAAGCAAGTGAAAATCTTCCAAAAAAGAAAATTGAAATCCTGAAAAATTAACAAAGGGAAAAATAAACATAAGTAAGGGAAAAATGGCAAATAATTATCTACTTTAAGCAACTTATGTTTGTAGTAAATAAAAAAAATATCGATGAGTGATACACCAAATTTAGCGACATTATTAAAAGCAAGGTTAGATGAGTGGAGTGCAACCGCACCAGATCATATAAAAATAGCATATCAAGGAGGGTTAGATGCAGTTGAAGAAAGTGGAATTGTGAATACAGCAATTTCTCTAGGAGATAAAGCACCAGATTTTATTTTACAAAATGCGCGTGGCAAGGAAACATCTTTGTATGAAACACTCAAAGAAGGACCTGTGATTTTAACTTGGTATAGGGGAGGGTGGTGCCCTTATTGTAATATCACTTTACGATATTTACAGCAATCATTACCAGCATTTAAAGCAAAAGGAGCTACGCTAATTGCACTAACTCCTGAGTTACCAGATAATTCGCTATCTACTACTGAAAAACATCAATTAGCATTTGAGGTGCTAAGTGATTTGGATAATAAAGTGGCTGAGAAATATGGTATTGTATTTAAATTGACCCCAGAAGTAGCAGCATTGTATAACAAAGCTTTTGGGCTAGATGAACATAATGGTAACAAAAGCCATGAGCTTCCATTAGCGGCAACTTATGTAATAGATCAAAATGGAGAAATCAAATATAGTTTCCTAGATATTGACTATAGGAACAGAGCAGAACCAGCTGATATACTAGCATCATTATAATTTAGTAAATTAAAATACCTCAACTAGGTTTTTTAGGCTTTATTGATTGAGTTTAACAGAAGAACAGGTAAGTAGTCTTATAGCCTAGAAGCTAAAAAATACAGCTAATTGTTTATTATTTAGAGGTATTCATTTGCAGTTGAAAAAAGATTGATGGTCAGAAGATAAACAAATTTATTAAAGGTCATTTATCTTTTTTTAGCTGCATTCCCTTTTGATTGAGCCAAAAGTACCTCCATTGCATCTTCGTTATTTTCAAATTTTATCTATCTCTCTATAAATTTTTATAATTCATCTAAGTATAGATTATGAAAAACTAGGTCAAGGAGAAGTTTTCTAGTCTTCTATTTATTACAGTCTATGCAATTTATAGGGATATACTTTATCAGCATTCCATTGGCAAACATAAAGGTTTTTATCGTCGTCTATACAAACATCATGGCAATGTTTAAAAATGGCTTTCTCTTGATAAATGGTTTGTAAATGACCATTATGATAGCTAGGTGCTGTACCTCCAGGATTGGATACAACCCTATTTTCTTTATTTAAAATAGTTATAAAGCCAAGATTCTTTTGCATATTATAATTTGATTTAGTCATACCAAAACATACTCCAGAATAAAGGTTGTCTCCATCAATTACTGCACGGCTCAGAAATGCACCAGGTATGTAAATATCCTCGATATATTCTCCTTCTAAACTAAATCTTTTAAACATATTTTTGATACGACCTGTACATAGCAATGTAGGATTATTTTTATCACGATTATCAATAGTTACACCATGTACTTGCTTGAACTTATCTTTTTGTAGAAAACTATCTCCTCCGAACTTTCGAATGGGATTTCCTTTCATATCGTATTGCAATATAAATTGTGAGCCGTAACCATCAGCAATATAAATATCTCCATTTGGACCAATGGCCGTTTCCGTAGGTCTATATGCATCACAAGTATTATAGACACCGTTTTCTCTAGGATTTGGAACAGTCATTATAATTCTTCCTTTTAAATCTGTTTTTACCACGGTACCAGAAGATACATCGGTAATAAATAGAAACTCTTCGTCACCTTCGTTGTGTAATGTAAGTCCATGCGCTCCCTTAAAGTTAAGCGTCCAACTACTTAGCAATTTTCCAGCTTTATCATAGATGATAATGTTATTTTTTGGATGATCCGTAAGTAAAATCAATCGTTTTTTTGCATCCATGACCATTTCATGGCAATTATTTACAGGTGTTTTTGTTGGATCGAGATTTCCCCATTCCCTTTCGATTCGATAGGTAAAATCACCATGACCAATGATTTCATTTTCTAAATTAGGTTTATGGATAATATTAAATGCACTTATTGGAAAACTGGAAATAGCTATACTACTGACCAAAGTATTTTTTAAAAATTTTCTTCTTTTCGACATATCATTGAATTACTTACGCTAAGATATCTTTTACCACATGACCATGAACATCTGTAAGCCTAAATCTCCTACCTTGGTATTTATAAGTGAGTCTTTCATGATCAACACCCATCAAATGCATTAATGTCGCTTGGAAATCGTGAATATGTACCCCATTCTCTGCAACATTATAGCTGAAATCATCAGTCTCTCCATATACTGTTCCTGCTTTCACTCCTGCACCAGCCATCCACATTGTAAAACAGCCAGGGTGATGGTCTCTTCCATAATTATTCTTGGTCAATCTACCTTGTGAAAAACTTGTTCTTCCAAATTCCCCGCCCCAAACTACTAGCGTATCTTCCAGAAGCCCTCTCTGTTTTAAATCCATAATGAGTGCAGCATTGGCTTGATCACTGCTTAATGCGAGTTTTTTTATGCCTTTAGGTAAACCCCCATGATGATCCCAACCCATATGATATAGTTGGACGAATTTCACATCTTTTTCTATTAGCCTCCTAGCCAATAAACAGTTATAGGCATAAGTGCCAGGTATTCGGGCATCTTCACCATATAATTGATAGATATAATCTGGTTCTTCATTTAAGTTAACAGCATCAGGTACGGAAGACTGCATTTTAAATGCCATTTCATATTGGTTAATTCGGGAAGCAATTTCTGGATCGCCCCACATGTCTAATTGATGACGGTTAAGCTCACCAATATAATCAAGTGCCCTTCTTCTGTCATTTTTATGTACCCCATAAGGATTGTTCAGGTATAGCACTGGATTTTTGCCTGCTCTAAATTGTACACCTTGATGATGCGAAGGTAAAAAACCATTGCCCCAAGCAGCTGAACTTAAAGGTTGTGCACCACCTCCTTTACTCACAAGCACTACAAAATTTGGTAGATCTTTATTATCGGTTCCTAATCCATAACTTACCCAAGAGCCAATGGAAGGTCTTCCACCTTGTTGCGAACCCGTTTGCATAAACATAACTGCTGGTTCATGGTTTATGGCTTCTGTATAAACAGATTTCACAATACATAAATCATCAACTACTTGGGCGGTGTAAGGAAAGATTTCACTTACCCAAGCACCAGATTGTCCATACTGCTTAAAATTATAAATAGATTCAACCAAAGGGAAAGAGGTTTGTCCAGCAACCATTCCAGAGTTTCTTTGAGTAGCCTTTAAAGAATCTGGTATCTCTTTTCCATGCCATTTTTTTAGAGTGGGCTTGTAGTCAAAAGTTTCAATTTGAGAAGGTCCACCGCTCTGGAATAAATAAATAACACGTTTTGCTTTTGCCGGAAAATGACCTCCATTTAAAACACCGTTATTATCTGTTTTTGGTTTGGCCAAAGCTTTTCCTGTATTCAATAAACCAGAGAGAGCCATGGTACCCAAACCTAAAGAAGTACGCTTTAGAAATCTTCTTCTTGATAATTCAAAGTTGATATGCTTCTTGAATTCTTCCATTTTCAACTATTTTAAAGTATATGCTTCTGAAGTGTTCATGATTCCATTAATTACAGTAGCCAAAGCAGCTGTTTGCACTGGGGCTAAGGTTTCATTTCTAGGGGTTTCACCTATGCTTAAATATTCCATAGCATCTTTTTTATTGGCATTGAAACGTTCCACTTCGTCTTTGTAAAATTGATGTATAATTCCTATTTCGGTTTTATCAGGTAACCTACCTGTTACTAAACTAAAAGCCTTTTTTAACTGCATGATGGTATCAGCTTCCTGGACTGATAAATTTTCTGCCAATACTCTTGCTGCTTCTAAATATTGAGGGTCATTGAGAAGTACAAGGGCTTGTAATGGTGTACTAGTTTCTTCACGGTTTACGGTGCAAACACTTCTATCAGGGGCATCAAAGATCAACATAGTTGGTGGCGGTGAGGTTCTTTTCCAAATAGTATACAAACTCCTCCTGTGTAATCCTTCTCCAGGTTCTTGTAAATATCTATATCTCCAAACTTTGTTGCTTATTTCATCCCAAAGCCCTTCTGGTTGATAAGGGTATACACTATTACCTCCTTTTTTATCAACCAGCAAGCCACTGATGGCTAATGCATTATCCCTTATCATTTCAGCAGGCAACCTAAAACTCGGCCCTCTTGCTAACAATACATTTTCAGGATCTTTTTCTAAAAACTCTTTTTGAATGACAGAGCTTTGCCGGTAAGTAGCTGACATTAAAATGGTTTTATGCAAAGCTTTAATATCCCAACCAGATTCCATAAAGTTTACAGCTAGCCAGTCTAAAAGTTGAGGGTGGGAGGGGATTGACCCTTGGTTGCCAAAGTCATCTGAAGTCTCAACCAATCCCTTCCCAAAATGCATCTGCCATATTCGATTTACAAATACCCTAGCTGTAAGCGGGTTATCTTTGTGAAATAACCACTTACTCAGTCCAAGTCTATTTTTCTCAAAGCTATCATCAAATTGAAGAACCGCTTCTGGAATTCCAGGAAAAACTTCTTCGGTTGGGGCATTATACATACCTCTGTCTAATATATAAGTTTTTCTTGGTTTAGGTAAATCGCCCATAACCATAATCTCTGGAATAGAATCTAGTAAATTGAACAGCTTAGTTTTTTCAACTTCAAGCTGACTTTTCTGATTTTGGTATTGACTGTTCAGTAAGTTAAAATAGTAATCTTGTAAGCTTTCATTTTTAAATGTTACATTCAAACTAGCGAACCATTTGTCAAAGTTGCCTTCATCGTAGTCAAGCATTATCTCTAATGGATTCAATTCACGATTGTAGATTTTCAATTCATCTATTTTACCTTTATCCATCACCTTGATTTTGCCCCTAAAACCAATAGAGAATCCACTGAAGCCATAAGTATGGATATCAGGTTCAAATAAAATATTCTTATAAAGATTATCTTGAATAATATTAGTCTCAGTTTTTTCTCCATTAAAATAAATTGCTACACCTTGGGCAGTACTAGAACCATCGTAGGTGATAGTAACTTGGGTCCAATCTTTCACTTTTAAAGGAAGGATTGTTTTTACTTCAATAGAATTTTGTGGCCAAGTATGCGCTATGATAAATCTTAGATGATTATTCTCTAGCAAGGCAGTATATCCTTTCAAACCTAATCGAAGGTTTTCACTGTGATAAAATACACCAACATCTTCATAAACAGTATCTGGGTTTATAGCCAGAGATACTGAGAATGCATCATTTCTCTCAAACCAGCCTAATTTTTCAGGAAATGAGAGTCTTGAAAATTCATTTTGTTCAACAGCTTTGCCACTAATTCCATCTACTACTTTTACTTCTTTCAAATCTGCTTCTTTACCTACGGTATTAGGTGTGGTCTTTAGTTTCTCATCTTTGACACTAAATTTATCAAAAGCATAATAAGCCTGTAATCCTTTATCTAAGTTACTTCTTAATACACTTTCAATATTTTTTTCATTTTTCCATAGTTCATAAGAATTTAATTGTTTCTGCTGTACATTTTCTAATGTCTTTTGTTCCTTTGCGATGTTTTCTTGTATGGCTGTAATTAAAGTTTCTTCAGCTTCATCGGTAAGTAATAATGAAGGGCCTGGCGTTTGCCCTGGACCATAGCTAGCAGTTCCTAATTCGTTGGTACTGTTGAAGAAACCGAAAAGTTCATAATAATCTTTCTGACTTATAGGATCATATTTGTGGTCATGACATCTAGCACATTCTATTGTGAGCCCCATTAATGCTTTTCCAAGGGTTTGTGTTCTGTCTGCTACATATTCAGTCCTGAATTCTTCGAAAACAATTCCTGCTTCTGAATTTTTACGATGTAAGCGATTAAATGCGGTTGCTAGGATACTTTCTTGTGTTGGATTTTCTATTAAATCTCCAGCTAATTGCCAAGTAATAAATTGGTCATAGGGCATATTTTCGTTAAAAGCTTTTATAACCCAGTTTCTCCAAGGTGAGAAATCTCTGTGTTTATCGTCTAAATAACCATCACTGTCTGCATATCTTGCTACATCCATCCAATTAGCTGCCATTCGTTCTCCATAAGCATCAGATGCTAATAATCTATCTATTAAATTTTCATAGGCTGTTGTTGAATTATCATTTAAAAAATGTTCTATCTCTTTTAGAGTAGGAGGAAGACCTGTAAGGGTAAAACTTGCCCTCCTAATCAATGAAGTTTTCTCTGCTTCCTTAGAAGGCGTAAGCTGATTTTCTTCTAATTTTGCAGCTACAAAATCATCAATCTCGTTTTTTCTCCAATTACTTTTAATTTCAATATTTGTTTTTTCTGGTTTAATAAAAGACCAGTGACGTTTATATTCAGCTCCCTTTTCAATCCATTTAATTAAGATAGCTTTCTCTTTATCAGAAAGAGATAAGTGTGAATCTGGAGGAGGCATCACCATTTCTTCATCTTCTGCCAATATGCGTTTAATTGCTTCGCTATTAAAGGGTTTACCAGGAGTTATAACAGGTATACCACTTTCAGAAATTTTCTGAGCTAAAGTCAATTCATGTAACTGTAAATCTGCTTTTTGATTCGCCTTATCGGGTCCATGACATGCAAAGCAATTATCAGATAAAATAGGTTTAACATGATAATTGAAATCAATCTGTTCTGGCAAACTATCATAAGCAAGTTGTACATGAACAGGTAAATCTGGTTTACAACTGATTATAAAAAATAAAGAAAAAGCTAGATAGTATATTCTCATACTTTATGTTAGTCATTTTTAGAATTTTATAAATTTAATAAAGGTTCTGTATTAGTTTGAGTTAAAAAAACTGTTTCTTTAACAGTTAATAAACAGTATTTAATGACCTAGAAGAAACTTTTAGATAAATATGAACGAAGAAGGTTTTTTAGGAACAGTAAACAAAATCATTGATAGTAAATCTTTTGGGCGATCTAAAACCTATGGAAATCTTCTAAAATATTTAGTGAATTGTACACTAAAAAATGAAGTTCCGAAAGAAGTAACGATTGCTACCGAGATTTTTGGGAAGCGAGATTTTGATCCTTCACAGAGTACACTAGTACGTGTATATGTATACAACCTTCGAAAAAAACTACACAATTATTACCAAAGGGAAGGAAGAGGTGAAGAATTAAAAGTAACCATACCTAAAGGAAGTTATAAAGTACAATTTGTAGAAAATGTTGAAGATTCTACTTTAATGAGTGAGAGACCAAAGATTAAGATGAATATCATGATTATGATTTTTATTGCCTTGCTTGGTCTGTCTTTAGCCTACAATTTTTATCAGGTATTAGATAGTCAAAAAGATAAATTAGTGAATGAAAATGGCATCTGGCAAAATTTATATCAAAGTAAGCTGCCAACTATGTTAGCACTTGGTGATTTATTCATCTTTTACGAATATGATTCCATTTTGAATAAAGATAGAATAGTAAGAGATGCTGGTATGAATTCTATTACAGAATTGGATACATTTATATTGAATGATGAAAGAAAGAATATAAGGATAGAACCAGCTACCTATGCATTCTTAATTCGGAATAGTGCTACGTGGATCAAAGCGTTTTCTCAAATTTTTTATAGTCTAGAAAAGGATTTTATAATTAGAGGAATGTCGCGGTATAACCCAAAGGAATTACAAGAAAATGATATCATTGTAGCAGGTATGGTTAAAACATTAGGGATATTTCGTGCATACTTTAGAAATTCTCAAATAGGTTATCGGTATCCGGATACTTTTGTATTAAAAAAGGATAATACATCTGTGGAGTTAGCACCGAGTGGTGATCCTAATGAGTATCATACTGATTACGCTATTATTGCTAAATTTCCTGGCCCTAATAATAACACCATATATTTATTAGGAGGGCTGTGGGATACAGGTGCTTCTTTAAGTGTAAAATACTTTACTGATAAGACTGCCATTGAAAAGTTAGAGAATGCACTTCAAGAAAAATACGGTTATTTACCCACTTACTTTGAGGTACTGTTTGAAGTAAATGGTTTAGATAGGATGGAGATTGGAACAGAAATAATTCATCTAAATGAGTTAGACGCGAGTATTGATGTTTGGGATGTAACTGGGATTGATTGAAAAAATAAAGCCCTACCTTGATTTCAGATAGGGTCTTTTTAAAGGTAGCTTAATTGTATTTAAGGGCTGTGAAGCACAGCCAGTGATTATAAGCAAAGTGGATTGTGAGCCACAATCCACATGTATGGAATGGATTCAATTTCTGTTAACTAAATTTTTAACTAAATTTCAGTTTTTCATCTTTATCCCAGATTCCCCAATAAGCACCTACATCACCCTCTGCGCCTACTTTCCAAGATTCATCAAAAGAAGAAAAGTAAAAAACAGGAATATCATCTTCTTTAGACCAATTTAGTGTATTGATAAGATATTTCATGAAATTGATTTCAGAAGGATGTGCACCATGTAAATCTGTACCTTGGCTTGGCCAGCCTGTTTCGGTAATAATTACTTTCTTGCCATTACCTGCATTTAGCGCTTGGTGATACATATCTTTCATGTAAGGAAGAGAATAATCACAATGACAACCCTCCCAAAAAGGATAACAGTTGGCCAAGATTACATCACAGGCTTCTGTGATCTTAGTACGATGGGCAAACTCATAATAAGCATCAACATAACCTATAGGCGTTCCCGAAGTAGCTTCTTTCACTTGATACATAAATGCTAATAACTCTTCCTCTGTTAAATCTCCTCTATACATTACTTCATTGCCAACTGCAGCAACATCAACATAACCATCATTGATCAGATTTATCAGGTTGGCAACTTCACGTTGATTGATTTCTGAGTTGTCTCCTAACCAAGCACCTACTAAAGTTTTCAGCCCATATTCTTTGGCAATTTTTGGGATTAGTTCATTCCCATCTGTACAAGAAAAGGATCGTATCCAATTAGTATAAGGCTTGATGATTTCTAGCCTTCTTCTAATTTGCTCTTCAGACAACTGATCACCGGGCTTTTGGCCTTCAACATAGGGGCTAAAACAAAGTCCATGCATACCTGCATTGAGTGTTTCATTATACAGGTCTAATAATCCTTGATCTGTCAACTCATTGTAATTGACGCCTGCACGAGACATCACTTTTGCTTTTCTAAATGACATATTTAGCTAAATTTAAACTTCTAATGAATGATTAACTCCGTATTTTAATTGTTCGTTTTTGTTCCATAGTCCCCAACGTACACCTACTTCACCTTCTATTCGTGCTTTCCAAGATTCATCGAATGAAGAGAAGTAGAACATTGGTACTTTTTCATGCGCTACCCATTTCTGCACTTCTACAAAATAGCGCACAGCACTTTCTTGAGATGGTTGTGCCCCTTGTACATTATATCCTTGACTAGGCCAACCAGTTTCGGCTATAATTACTTCTTTGCCTTTAGCAGCATTCTGGGCTACTAGGTGCATTTTTCTTAAACAATCAAGCGCATCAGCTACACTTGAACCTTCCCAGAAAGGATAGCAGTTAATTAAAAGGACATTACATGCATCTACTAATGCAGGTCTTTTGTAATATTCATAGTAGGTGTCTACATAACCCACAGGTATGTCACCAATAGCATCTTTAACACGTTGGATGTACTGGATTACTTCTTCTTCAGACAATTCCTCTCTTAAAAGCGTCTCATTACCCACAGCTGCTATATCAACATAACCAGCCTTTGCTAATTTTATAAGATTACTAATTTCAATCTCGTTGCGCTCCTTATCATTACTTAACCATGCTCCAACCATTGTTTTTAATCCTTTTTTGTGAGCTATTTCAGGAATTAATTCATTACCGTAGGTGCAGGAGAATGAACGAACCCAGCTTGTATGTGGGGCTATTATCTCCATTCTCCTTAGCACCTGCTCTTCAGAAATAGTGTCCAAAGTATCTTGACCTTCTTCATAAGGGCTGAAACACAAACCGTGGATTTTATTATTCAGTTGTTGATCAAATAGCTTATCGATGTCTTGTTTACTGGTACCATTTAAACTCGGGAAGCCCAAAGGAGGTAAATCCATATCTGCAAATCTAGTCAACTGCCCTGCACCATGTGCAGAAGAAGAGATAGGCTGGTCTCCTTTTTTCCTTTTCTCCAATTCTGCCCTAATTTCGTTCGCTCTTTCTTCATCAATATCGTAGTCGTGCATTAAGTACATGGCTATAATTGTCCCTAACATCGGGAGCCCAGAAAAGAATATCCTTAAGCCGTCAACGGCACCTTCTGGTTGGACATCGGCATTTCCATCAAAACCTACGATTGTCAAGATAGCTCCACTTAATCCCCCAGCAATTGCAAAACCAAACTTTACCATATACCAATAGATAGCTCCAAATACTCCTTCTCTTCTTATTCCATAATTCAACTCGTCTAAATCTATTACATCGGCTGTCATAGACATCATTAGAACGAAAAGGCTACCAATACCAAAAGAATGGAAAGGAAGAGAAAAGATAAACATCCATGGCTTACCAGGGACAAATAAAAACCACAAAGAAGCATAGCCTATCAATGCAATTCCTTGAGAAACCATAAATGCATTTTTCTTGCCCATGATTTTGGACATTCTCGCTACAATAGGAATTACAATAAAGGTAGTAACCAATGCTCCTACACTTCCGAATATAGGTGTCCAATATCCTGCTGCACCAGCATCACCTTTAAACAAATACCAAACAACAATAAAAAACACAAAGCCTGCGACTGTATTGAAGGCATTAAAAATGAAAAATGTAGATAGGCATAATTTACGAAAGGGCTTAGAGGAAAACGCTTCTTTAAATGCTCTTAAAATTTGATTTATACTGTCACCAATGCCACTGAATGAAAGGGGAGAATAGTCTTCGTTTAAGGTAGACTTACTCGGTATGAAAATCGCCGGAATCATGGCACAAATGGCAAAAATTACCCCAACCCATATGGCCAGTTCACGAGTAGCAGACTCAGCATTTGGAAACCAGTTTGGATCATACATGATTACCCAAAACCATGGAGCAATTACCCAAGCCCATTGTCCTATCCACTGAGCAATAGCCATAATTTGAGTACGCTCATGGAAATCATCGCTCATTTCGTAGCCAATAGCTACGTAGGGCACACTAAATATGGTAAGACCTATATAAAAAGCAAATGAAAAAAGTAGAAAATAGATAAAATTATATTCCACACTATTTTCCCCATATAATTGCCACATAACGGAGAAGGAAACACCCATAACTATGGCTCCAAGTAGCACATATTGTCTTCTTCTACCCCATACAGATTTAGTATTATCAGAGATAAAACCCATAATGGGATCCGTTACAGCATCTAAAAGTCGTGGTAGTAAATAAACAATCCCCCACATCCATCCTGGGAATCCTAAGTTTTGCACCAGCACTACCATAAATATCGCGAGCGAGGCGGGAAACATTTGATTGGCTAACATGCCCATTCCAAAGGCTATTTTATGCCCATAAGGTATTTGTTTGTGAGTTTTTGTTGCTGTTGTAGTCATTTCCATATTAATTTACTTGGTTTTTAGAGGATGCTATATATTTAGAATACACCTCTACAGTTTTTCTTTAAGTACACACTTACTCTATCAACTTCTTTAGCTCCGGCAGGTAAGTCATTATCTTCAAGTCCAGGATAAGACTCTTGACTTTTCCAATCTTCAATAGTAGTACTGAAAAATGCCGAAGCATCTGTATCTGTCTCGTAGACAATAAGCTCATATTTTTCTCCAAAATCACCACCAAACCGGGTTACTACTTGCCATTCACCGTCTAGTTTGTACGATGTGTTGGTATGATCTGACTGTGGATAATATTTTTTATCCGAGGGTTTTAGTACTACCCAGATATCTTTGTCATGCCCTTCAGGGTAAACACCCTTCGAAAGAATTCTACAATCAACAGAGTCCATATTGAGAGGAGAGGTCACCTTTACAGAATTTACTGGTCCCTCGATCTTTAATGTATTTCCCCTTGAAATCTGTTCCATCTGGCTGTTCACATACAAGACATCTGAAGTATAACTACCGAAGATTATCATCAAAACCCCTAAGAACCCTAAGGGTACGCCCAATTTAGGGTTGATGAGCTTACTAGCATCTTTTTTTCCAAGACTACTCAGGACTGCTATTCCTATGAGAACAATCCCTACTAATATGATTAATAATTTTGCTGACATTTTTTTGGCCTTTTTAGTATGACTTAATTACAATACACCTCTTTTCGCTTCCAATTCCGCTTTAATTTCACGTGCTTTTTCTTCTGACAAGCTATAGCTCCACATTACTACAATGGCTAAACCTGCTGTAAAAGCTGGGATAATGATATCTGCGATTCTCAGTTTTGTTAGGGTTTCTGCAGTTTGTGTTGCCGCGTTGCCATCAAAACCTACCCATTGAAGTACAGCTCCACCAACTATTAAAGCCAAAGCTTGCCCTAATTTTACAGTCCACCAATAAATGGCTCCGAATGTACCTTCTTTGCGTGGCATTCCATTTTCCAATTCATCTAAATCACAGATATCAGCTGTCATACTCATCATCAATGTGAACAAACACCCTAGACCAAAAGCCATCAATGGAAGAGGAAAAAACATATATAAAGGATTATCGGGATTAAACCCCCACCATTTTAATCCGTAGCCAACTATTGAGATCGCAGTAGAAATGATAAAAGCGTTCTTTTTCCCCCATTTGTTGGCCATCCAAGATACGATTGGAATCACCATAAAAGCAGTAATAACTGCTAGAATAGTGGAAAACCAGGCTGGCCAGTTTCCTGCGGCAGCATAATCGCCATTGAATAGATAAAACAAAATGATGAAAAAACTAAAGGAGGCTACTATTTGAAATCCATTAAAGACTAAAAAAGTAGCACCACACAATTTTAAAAATGGCTTGTGTCTAAATACTTCAATTATCCCAGTGAATAATTTTTTAAAAATATTAGCCAATTCGCTAAATGATATTTCCTGACGATTCTCAATTTTACTAGAATCGATACCTCTACAAAAAATGGCTGGTAAGACACCAAAGACAATAGCGATTAAACCTACAATTATAGAAAGTGTCCGAACTCCTTCGGCTTGGGTGGCAAATAAATCTTTGTCTGCAATTAATACCCAAAACCATGGAACAACCATCCATGCAACCTGGCCAACGATGTTGGCTAAGCCCATGAGCCTTGTTCTTTCATTATAGTCTGAAGTCATTTCATATCCAAGTCCTATAAGTGGGGTTGAGAAACAGGTGTTGGCAAGTATAAATATGGCTGATATAACCAAGAAATACCAAAAGTTGTAAGTCTGTGGGTTGTTCTCATCCATCTGCCATAATAAAATAAACAAAAGGCCGGTAAGGATGGCACCTATAAAAATAAAAGGCCTTCTTCTTCCCCAACGTGTATTGGTATTGTCTGATATGTAACCCATGATAGGGTCTGAAAGGGCATCGACTATTCTTGGCAAACCACCAAGTAATCCTGCCAAAAACGGATCCATACCAAAGGCTGTCAGAAGGAAAAACATAAATATAGCCAATGCCCCAGGCATTAAGTTGTTCACTAAATGACCTGAGCCGAAAGCTGCTTTTTGTACTATAGGTACTTTATTAGTCGCTGCAGTTATTTGTTCTGACATGGTTATAGGGTTATGATTATTGTTTGTATAGCTTTTGAACCAATACTGATTGTTGTTTCTTTTTTATCAAGAGATAATTTTACTTGCTTGGCATCTTCGTTCTGGTTTAGTAATACTACTGCTAAAGAGCCATCTGGATTTTGAGCAGCAGTGGCAAGAAGTGACCCATCAGATAGTGATAAACCTACTCTCTTTGCTCCTGGACGAATAAATTTACTGAAGTGGCTTAAGGTATAGTAAAGTGGTGTGAAATAGACTTCATCCGCTTCAGGGTCAACGATAACAGGTGCCACACACCAGTTTTTAAACCAGTTGGGACCACCTTGTTTATCTAGTACCATGTTCCAATCTACCCAGCCGTCTACCCAATTGTTTAAACAACCAATAATATCACGGGCATAGCGGTAAACAGGCACATATTTAGGATGATACTTTTTATCTTCTTCAGGAGCCCAATCCCAACCCCAGTCAGTAGCCTCTTTACTCCAGTACCATGCATCATCTTGCCATTTAGGTACTTCTGCATCTACACAGGCTTCTGATTGTATTAGGTGTTTTTCAGGTGCTTTTTGATGGGCGTATTGCAATGCCTCTGGAAAGACCTCATACGTACTAGCATACCAATGAATAGCAGTACCAGCATAATGTTTGGAAGACGCTTCGTCTTTGTACATTTCATCTACCCACTCATTAAGATGTTCACGATTTTGATCGTAACCTAAAATCTTTATATTTCCTTTTCCATCAGCTTCTAATTTAGGGCCTAAGTGGTTTTGTACAAAGGAAGTCATCTCGGCAGGGGTAAAGTGCATACTTTCCCAGTTATTATCATTACCAAGAGGCTCATTTTCTACTGTAAATCCCCAAATATCGATACCTTCTGCTTTGTAGGCATCTACATATTTAGAAAAAAACAATGCCCAAGTATCATAGTGTGAAGGCAATAGTTTACCGCCTTCCCAACTATTATTGTCCTTCATCCAAGGGGGAGCCGTCCAAGGTGATGAAATAATTTTGAAGCCATCTTTAGATTTTGCCATAGCTCCTTTAATCATAGGGATAATGTCATCTTTATCTTCTTCAATGGAGAAGTTTGCCAATTCCATATCACCTTCTACAGGAGTATAGGAGTATTGCCCTAAAGAGAAATCGCATGAGTTCATATGGGTGCGGGTTAATGAATACCTTGCACCACTTTCTCCAAAATAAGCTTCTAAAATTTTATCTCTGTTAGCCTCACTTAATTGATTTATTAAGTAGGCAGAAGACTCAGTAAAAGAGCCACCAAAGCCTGTAATAGTCTGGTATTGTTCTGTGGGTAGCAATTTTATTTCAACTGCTTCGCCTTCTTGTTTAAAGTCTTTTAACTCTGTTAGTTGATTTCCATCTGCACTCGTTTCATAAACTTTTAGTGCTAGTGGTTCTACTTTTGGTTCACAAGCTCCTAACATAAATAGCGACAGTAAAAAGATAAGTGATTGTTTGTTTTTCATTTTCATAAGTTTTTGAGTTAATTCTTATTGCATCGGTGGTACCAATACTTCTTTCATAACTCCTTCTTCATTTCCTTCAAATGTCTTGGTTATTGTATTTCCATCTCTTGTTAATCCTTCAAAATTGCCTTTGTCCACTAAATCCCATATAGGATACTTCGCCTCCCCATTTATGGTAAATAGGCCAAAGTGATTTTCGGAACCATACTGATTCCCTGCATCTTTCCACTGTTCATCAAAGGCTTCAAAGTAAAAACATGATATTCCCGCACTATTCGTCCACTCGCGCATTAATTTATAATAAATAGCTTGTTTGTATTGATCAGTTGCCTTTGAACCCTTGGGGCCATAATGCCCATTGGATACGGTAGCCCAACCTGTTTCGCCTATATGTATAGGCTTTTCTACTCCTAAGCTTCTCATATAAGAAGAGACTGAATCGTATTGAGCCTTAGCAAAATCTATAGCTCTAACCATTGCTGCATCCACTTTTTCCATGTCTGATGCCTCTGCTTCTGTTGCAGGTACTTTCCAAAAGTCTGGATTATAATGTGAATTATGGTAAGGGTAGGTGTGGAAAGAAATGTAATCAACTGCTTTGATTAGATTTTCTAAATCGGGCACATGGTACAATGGGTCGCCACCACCCCATGAAGAAAAATCATCCGAACTGGTTATCCACAAGTCTTGTGGTAACTCACCTTTCTTTTTAAGGTCTTGCAAATGATTAACCCATTTTAATATTACATTGGGTTGAACGTAGTAGCTTTCTGCCCATTTAACCATTGCTTCGTTACCAACTGCTAAAACTTTTACAATTTCAGGGTACTCATTTGCTAAGGCTACTGCTCTTCCAATTTCTCCTTCATTTTGCTCGCTTTCTATGTTGTGATCTGGAGCCTGGTCTGTCCAAGCATTTTTACAGTCTATCCAAGCACCCAACATCACATACATTTCAAAATCAGGATTTTCCTGTTTCATTTCACGAATAGCCTTTAACAAATTGGGTGCATGCGCCAATTGGACATTATAGGTTCTAAGTATTTTAATACCCATAGAAGATAAAATGCTCATATCCTCTTTAAGCTGAGCTATGGTTGGTTGTACATCTCTAGACTTTTTTCTGTAACCTCCATAAGAAATAGCTAAATAGTCTGGATTACCAAGAATATCTTTTGCTGTCATCTCTTTTTTACTAGGTGTATTACTCTCTTGTATGGTTTCTTTTTTGTTACTACAGCCTATGCTAAAAATTATTAGCAGTGCAGATAATAATTTAGTTAGTAGTTTCATCTTCATAATTTATTATTAATGTTGGATCAATATTCTATTTAAGTATATCTTTATCAATCATCACATGTACTATTGATACTTCTCCACTTCTCTGGAAAATTTTATCACTAACTGATTCATTCAGGCTTAATCCCTCAAATTTCATTTTTTCACCATTGTTCATGGTAACCTCTAAGCTACTTGCATCAGCTATTTGATACACCACGGGTACTTGACAGTAAGTGAAACACAAACAGTCTTTTTCAACGGTAATCTCCTCTTCCTTTGAACCGATTGCAATGTATTGCAAGACTTTGGCTTCTTGAAGAAATTCATCTTTCTTAAGGATATCTGGGCTAAAAGTGAGCTTACCTTCCTTTACAAGAACGCCTAACTCACCCATTCTGCAAAGAATATCTTCTTTTACTTGACCAGTCATACCTGGCTGTTGGGCACCCTTAGTTTTAGGTGTGTGCGAATAAGGATCTGTTGGAAATGCACCGTACAATTCTGGTGATTTATGCACACCAATACCAGCATTAATTTCATAGTAATGCTCAAGTAGCTTACCTACAGTTACTTCATCGGCACCCTCTCTAATTGCGCTTAAGCAGCACTCTTGTACTGCCAGTGCTAATTTGGAAACCATGTGCCAATAAATAGATCCAAGACCTTCAAACCCAAAGAAAGTGCCTGAACGACCTGTAAACGCTTTGTGATTAAAGACATCTTCAAAAATCTTTAATAGTTGCTTGCGTTCAGCTTTTGCTAAATCAGCATACTTGCCAGAAGCTAGTTCATCTAAAGTGGCAGCTAAATCACCAGCATTCCTAAAGTTGCCATTAAAATGATAGACGCCTTTTATATCTCTCTCAATGATTTTTTTATTGTCATCTTCTAGCATTTTTTTCAGTAAACTTGATTTCTCTACTGAAGCATTCGGTATATTGTTCTTTTGAAAGAAACCTGGCAGTTGTTTTTCAGGATACAGTAGATAACTGTATTGGTCTGGCCTAAATAAAGCACTTGATTTCATGCCATCTAACACAGATAATACCTCTTCTGCTGGAAGAATACCACTACTCAAAACGGCTACTTGCCCTTCTAACATTTCACTTAAGTATGAAATTGATACTTCTTCTTCATTTTCAACCGTCATTATGTTATATGCATGATACATATTGTCTGTTCTCTTATTTGCATTGAGCGAATGCTCTAGATACGCTGAACATAGTGCTGAAAACTTTGTAACATCGGCTATTGCTAAATCTACTTTCTCTCCTTTAAAAGAATTTGCATAAATGCTTTCTCTGAAATTACTAGCAGCTTGTCCTAAACCGTCCATCACTTGTTTTCGTTTCTTGTCGTCTATACTGCCAGATAATCTATCTTTATGCTGATTTAACACTGTATTAATTTTTTCAAATAGCGTATTTAATTCGGTTGAAATCGGTATTGAGGTGATTTCAGTATTGTTAAATAATCTTTGTGCAAAATTTAAAAAGCGAATCATGTAGTAAAGTGTCACCATGGAGACACCATTTCCTACTAGGGCATTGTTAGCATCATTCCATTCAGGACGTTGAGTATTCATCCAAATACCTCCTTCTGGTATGAAGTTAGACATCTTGGCCAATAAGGTAGCCAATATTTTCTCCACAAAATTTACTTGAATGATATTTCCTTTTTGGCTAGCCAGTAATACACTGTCTGCACCTAACTCAGGCCATTTGTTCATAATAGCATGATCGGTCTCTTCATCAAAGTCAATGGTATCCTTTGGATTGGCTAGTAGATCTTGGTAAGGTTTTATTCTATATGGTACATTGGCATATACAAACAAATCTTGATTGAAGTAGCTTTCTAATTTACCTGGATAATGGCTTTCTGCAAACTCTAAGAATTTTTGTAAATAAATAATTTGGTGGTCACCCCAATAGCCAATATAAGACCATGGATCATCTGGCTCTATTCTTTCCCAGTCAATCCCATTTTTAGTAATACGGTAAGGATTGTATCCATCAAAAGTAGACGCGTTCAAGAAACGGAAAATCATTCCATCTATAAATTCTGGATAAGCATGTGCCAATGCTTCCCAGTTTTGGAAAATGTCTCTCCAGTTTCCTTCATAATCTAGGATTTTTTTACCTGTGTCATCAGCGGTATTGATTGAGAAACGGTTCCAAGGTCTACTTGGGTCACCATGTCGACGACTGAATTTTAAAGGAAGATATTCCTTACAAAGCCTTTCAAATAGTGTATCATTAGCGTTTTTACTAGCTTCTATAAGTTCTGAAAGTGAAAAATTTGTAGGAAGTGCATTCACTACATCTGCAAAAGTTTTTGCTTTTTCTTTATTTGCTTTAGAAAGATAATCGGCAAAATCTTTTCTTTCAATCTGGTAATCATTATCAAAGATTCCACCACGCATAATATTGAAAAGCGTATTGGAAAAGTGCCTAGCATCTTGCCATCTATCATTAGAAAGTTGTTGTGAATCAGAAGAAGCGTTTAAGGCAATAAGTTTTTTAGTGCCTAATTGTACATCTTTTTCTACTGCCTTTACTAATTTCTCAGCATCATTTTTAATTGATTCTGCAAGGCTTACTACATCAGCTATTTGCTGATTTACTTCGCCAACAAGCATCCAAGATTTTTCTCCATTGGCTATTAACGAAACAGTATCTGAGATAAAATAAGCTCCTTTTTCAGCTTTTACATCTTCTTCTTGTGCAAGATCTAAACCTTTTCTGAAGCTTTCTAATTGAATTGATGATAGTAGATATTTTGGTGTATCAAGACCATGTGACCAAACGGTATTGGCTTTCAATGCTTCACTTGGTTCTGCTTTATCTACTATAATAGCACTTAACGCAAATATACCAATGCCACTGCTTGAGTCTAGCTCACTACGCTTATAAGCATCTACTAGATTACTGGTTTTGATTTGCGTAGCACTTTCTACTCCATAAGGCATAATATTCTGGATGCCATCTAGCAGGGTAACACTTATTTCTTCTTGAGTATTATTCCTTAATTTTCCTTCCTTTACAAACCCATATTTATCACTAGAAGCCCATTGATACTGGTAAGTAAGTCCTAAATCATGGTTGACTTCCTCAAATATAACTTTGTTACCATAAAGACTTTTATACAGGTTGCCAGTAGTATTATACTTAGTTGCATATCTTATCGAAAAGGGTTCCCATACATGAGTTTCACCATCTTTATCGACTCTAAAAATAGATTTGCTTCCAGTGATTTCAGCAGACTCAATTATTTTGTCATCTGTATAATAAGGAAACAAAGCATACTCAGTATCTTTTCTACCTGCACTTATACCTCCGTTACTTCCTATAAACATCCAGTGATTAGAATCACTGACGATACTCATGAAAAAAGGACGCATTTTATCCACATTGGCTATGTGTAAGAAGGCTTCATTGTTAATCTGAACTTCGCTTAAAACTATGTTATTGTTTGTAGTATTTTCGGGCATGGTTACAAAGTAAAATGGAAAATCAAGGATAAAATAGCCTAATTATATTCTCTATAAGGTTAATTTAATCCTATAATTTAAAGTTATCGGAGTGTAAAAGCAATACTTCAATAAACATTATGATTCCAAAGAAATATTTGTAAAATTCAACAGAGCACTCCTTTTATAGTGCTCTGTTGCTATTCAATTTATTCTGGATTAACAGTGATCGTTACATTATCTACATTGGCTGATACTGTACAACCTGCAGCTGCTCCACAAACACTTTCTATTAAAAGAGAGACTCCTTGAGTAACATCTGCGCCATCTGGAATTGTAAAAGTAGCAGTAAAAGTTGCCCAACTATCTGTTAAGGTAGGTCTGGGGTCAAATATTTCAGTAAAAGAAACTTCGGTAGCACCTTCACCAAACAATATTACGTTAAATACACCACCATCACCTCCTGTAGCACCAATGTGGTCAAATTGTACTTGAATCACATCACCAGCTTGAACTTGACCAGCACCTACTCTTTCTTGCTTAACACCTGGATTAGTAGCACCGTTGGTAGCAATTTTTGCAGAATAAGCCCCTCCATTGAAAACGACATTATCAATCTCTGCTGTTCCTCCATTTACGAAGAACATCCAACCACTACCATCACCATCATTGGCCTCAAAATCACCATTTACAGCAATTTGTGCAGTAGAAGAACTTCCACCTCCACCACCGCCGCTGCCAGCGTCTTCTTTCAAGGATACATTGTCAATATTTACTACACCAGCTTCGGCATTCAAATCGAAAAGCACTCTATTATCGGCCTCTCCAAAACCGCTTGCGGTTAATGTTACAGTATAAGTCGTTCTTGTATCAGTGATGGATACGGTTTCAGTAACATTGGCAAAATCACCTCCACTTCTTCCAATACCAGCAATGATATCCCTCGAACGATCTGACCAAGCATCGAAAGAAAGGGTATAAGTAGTACCGTCAGTCAATGCTAGTTTTTGACTCAAGTTTACATTAAAAGCTGCATTTGGATCTGGATTTGTAATTTCTCCAGAAGTGTAGAAGGTATTGTCATCCATTGTCTCTACAGTTGCTGGCACATTATCGTCTACACCGACTATCCAAGGAGCAGCTCCTGCTTCAAAATCTCCATTGGTCAGCAAACCGCTATCAAAAGTTGATCCACCACCTCCGCCGCCGCCAGTGTCACACATAGCGTTGAAATCAACAGTAGCAAATCTTTTTTCTGCTTCAGGAGCGCGGTCATGAGACTGCCAGTTACCTTCAGTAGATACCTTGCTCCATAAGAAGTATAAATCAACGGTAGCTGGTGCTCCATCTGGGAAAATGAATTCAGCAACCCATGTCCCGTCTGCATCATCATCATTTGCCCCAACTGATATACCAGGTAATGGATTCCATTCACCTGCTGGCAACACTAAGGCATCAACTGGGTCATCATTTGCAGATGTAACCTCTATACGCATAGTTTGAGCATCTACATTAAAGATAGATACCAATACCTCAGAAGCCGGATCACCACCAAAATGTAGTACAGAAGTGTTGCAGAACTCATCTACTTCTGTTCCGCCACCGCCACCACTGCCAGCGTCTTCCACTAAGGATACATTATCTATATTTACTACACCAGCTTCAGCATTCAAATCGAACAGTACTCTATTATCGGCTTCACCAAAACCGCTTGCAGTAAGTGTTACCGTATAAGTTGTCCTTGTATCGGTAATGGCTACCGATTCAGTAACATTGGCAAAGTCACCACCACTTCTTCCAATACCAGCAATTATAGCTCTTGATCTGTCTGACCAAGCGTCGAATGACAGGGTATAAGTAGTCCCATCGGTCAATGCGAGCTTTTGACTCACATTTACATTGAAAGGAGCATTTGGATCTGGGTTAGTGATTTCCCCCGAACTATAATAAGTATTTCCATCCTCGGTGACAACCGATGCTGGCACATTATCGTCAACACCGACTATCCAAGGGGTGGCACCTGCTTCAAAATCTCCATTGGTCAACAGACCACTGTCAAAAGTTCCACCACCGCCTCCAGTGTCTTCCTTCAAGGATACATTGTCTATATTTACCACTCCAGCCTCTGCATTCAGGTCGAATAGTACTCTATTATCGGCTTCACCAAAGCTTTCTGCAGTGAGTGTTACTGTATAAGTGGTTCTTGTATCGGTGATGGATACGGTTTCGGTAACATTAGCAAAGTCACCGCCACTTCTTCCTATACCAGCAATGATAGATCTTGATCTGTCTGACCAAGCATCGAATGTAAGCGTATATGTTTTACCTTGAACTAGCTCCAGTTTCTGGCTCACATTTACATTAAAAGGGGCATTTGGATCTGGGTTAGTGATTTCTCCTGAACTATAATAAGTATTTCCGTCTTCGGTCACTACCGATGCAGGTACATTATCGTCTACACCAACTATCCAGGGGGCGGCTCCTGCTTCAAAATCTCCATTGGTCAACAATCCACTGTCAAAGTTTGAGCCACCGCCTCCAGTCATTTCCTTTTGTTCTATATCATCAAAATAAAAAGTACCAGCTGTAGTTCCAGGACCATCTACAAAAATTGTAAAAATGGAAAATTGATCAGATGAATTAAATGTGAAATCAATTATTTCCCAACCTGTACCTCCATGACTTGCCGAAGTCTCAACAGCAGCACCAGTTGTTTTCTCTAACTTTAGCAATACATCAATCGGTGATTGAGACCAAAAATTCATACTGATAACTTTTTCAGTTGTGAGATCGATTGGTGCTCCTAAAGTAAAAAAGATACCTTCGAAAGCAGCTCCGCTATTGGTTATTGCACCAACTTTTGAAGCTTCTGTATTAGTACCTGAAAGATCAGGATTATCAACTATTTCAAAAGAAGCCCCATTAAAAGCGGTCACACCAAATTCTACATTGTCATCATCAAAATCAAATGGTACTGTCACATCCTGTACTACTTCAACTGTGACTTGATCAGAAAAAGATTTTGATTGACCAGATCTGTTCGAAGCAGTCATTTGAACTGTATACGTACCAGACTCTGCGAATTGTTTCGTCGGATTAATTTCCGTAGAAGTGGTTCCATCTCCAAAATCCCAGGCAAAAGTTTGGGCATTTTCAGAAGTGTTTATAAATCTTATTGTTCCTCTATTATCTTCAATAGTTTGAGTAAAGCTAGCAACAATCTCAGGAATGTTTACGTCATCATCATCATCGCAATTGGTCAAGCAAATTGCAGCCAAAGAAAACAAGAACGTAAACTTGATATATTTTAATATTTTCATAGTATTCGTTGTTATTAGTTTTATTTAAATACCCTTACATAGTCAACCAGCATCGTTTGAGGAAATTCAGTCTCTGCATTTGGCGACCCTACAAAAGATCCTCCTACGGCTACGTTAATTAAAATGTAAAATGGCTTATCAAAAACCCATTCTCCAGTTACATCAGCAGGGGTAATTTGGTTATAGAGCACATCATCTACATAAAAATTCACATAACCAGGTGCCCATTCAATACCAAATACATGAAAACCAGTATCAAAGCGATCATTTTCAAGTGTATAACTTTTGGTAATAGCCTCACCAGCTGAATAGCCAGGTCCATGAACACTTCCTAGTACAGTACTTGGCTCTTGCCCTCTGTATTCCATAATATCTATCTCACCAGCACCTGGCCAAGGATTTTCTTCAATGTCTGCACCAAGCATCCAGAAAGCAGGCCAAAGACCTTGACCCCATGGTAGTCTCATTCGCGCTTCAAAACGACCATATGCTTGTTCAAATTTATCTCTGGTAATAAGTCTTGCTGAGGTATAAGGAGAGCCTTCAAATGATTCTTCTCTAGCAGTTATTACCAAAAAACCATTTTCTACAGTAACATTTTCTGTGCGATCGGTATAATACTGTAATTCATTATTCCCCCAACCGTTAATACCAGTACCTATTTCGTAACTCCAAAGATTAGGATCAGGTGCTCCGTCAGTATCAAACTCCTCTGATAAAACAGGGGTGGTTAAAGTAATAACCTCTTGGGTTTCGTCCACACAACCTGCAATTATGGTTAGCGATAATCCCCACAAAAATAGTTTGGAAGTTATAGCCAATAACTTATTTATTGTTTTACTTTTCATTTTAATATTGTTTAATATTTTATCTATATAAATAAATATTGTCTACCAAGATATTAGTGATTGCCCCAGGGTTGCTTGTATTGGTACCATCTGTTATAAAGAAAAAGAGAGAAAGATTTGAGGTATTTAGCCCCGAAAAACTTGATAATGGTATATCAAAACTTCTCCATTCATTACTTGCCAAATCACCACTAGGAATCTGGAAGCTTGCCTCAGTTTCATCACCCGTTCCCAAAGCACCATCTGGTCCTGCATCGAGTATAATCAATCTTATAAAATCACTTGCCTGTATCTCAGGCTGTTGTACCAATATATCAACATGATATGTGGTCATAGCTGATGCATCAACAGTATTCAATGTCTTGAGTGCAACAAAGTTCAATTCTGTATAATTAATGACATTATCACCACTGATATTTAAGGTATTACCGCCTAAAGTTGTCTGCCCATCTGGTGTAAAAAATCCATTGAAGTAATCGATAGCCACATTGTTATAAGCATTGCTGAATATTGAGATTACATCTGAACCGGCTTGTGTTGGGAAAGGAGCTGGAGTAAAATCTCCTAATGACTCTATAGTTAAAGAACCTGTTGCTTTCACACCTGTTAATTCTGCAGTTATTTCAGTAGTACCTGAGCCTATTATATTTACTTGTCCTTGTTCGCTAACTGTAGCCACGCTTGGATTTGAAGAGGTAAAAGTAAAGAAAGCAGGTGCTGCTGCTACAGTTTGATTTGTACCGTCAACTAAATTAAATGTTTGGGTCAAATTTGTTACTGAGACATTAGAACCATTAAAAGTTTGAGTTACTTCATTTTGACCATTTTGAATGGCTGGTCTTGGTTGAGCAACATTTCCTAATTTCTCATACTTTAATTCATCTATCCAAAAAGAGTATCCATCGCCATTTTCAGGTCCCTCAGAATACCAAAATACGCCTCTTTCTTCTGTTAATTGAGAGGGGTCAGGAATAGGAATCGTGTATTTCTTCCAAGCGGTGGTGACTCTCAACCCATTTTTTACTGCTACCAAAAACTTATTTTCTCCAAAGTCGTTTCCGAAACCAATCTCGTTAATGGTAGCCGCTTTAGACGCCCTTGCCCAAAATGTAAGTGCATCAAACCCACTTAAATCACGACCTCCTGGGTCAGGGAAAATAGCTCCAGCAAAAGCACCATCAGGATCACCTTCATTAGGCACATCAAAACGCATGGAAGCAGTACCTTCATAAAACTCTTCTGTATCTACAGTAAAAGCATCAAACTTTGAACCTTCAAAAGGACGATACTGTAATCCACCACTAAACCCATCTATAAATACTTCGGCAGTTGCCGGGAAAGTAGCTGGTCTAGCTTCATCGGTAGGTTCCCATTCGCAACTTGAAGCAATTGCTATTATTACGCCAAGTAAGATGGATATCTTTAATCTATTATATGTTATTTTTATCATCTTCATGCTATTTTATTTCCCGATATTAATGTGTAAGTAAGTCCTGAATTCCCATTCGCTACCATTATCAAATCCAACCGGGCTTAGAATAGGTGCAGTAGCAAATTCATTTGCTGTTTGGTTTGGCAAGTAACGAGGCGAGAATTCATCAAGCGAACGCCATGTAAAACGCATACCTAAAGTGGTATTTGGTAATATGAACCAATCTTGTTTACCCACTGTGGTAGAAAGGTCGGCCATAAACTGAGCAGGGAAGGTAAGGTTAAAATCTCGATGGTAGTCAAATGGACCCCAATCATTAAGTTTGAGGTGTGTAGATAGTTTATAGGTCTTATAAATCATTCTTACATCACCACCAACTCTTTCAATGGTTCTCGGATCAGGCCCTCTTGCTTGTCCATTACCACCGTAAATATTGGCGATAATACCTAACTCAGGGCTAAGTTTAGAAACTATACGCGCATTTACTTCCCAAAGATCTAATGCTGGTGGCGCTCCATCTGCTGCTGCTGGTACCCTACCATCGCCAGGAAAGATTACGTTTGCATCTGTTGATGTAGGTTGATGACGGAAAACAACACCTAAACTTGCTGCAAAACCAGCATCTTCTGATCTGTCGTTATCCCATTCGTACATGTAAGTACCAGGGGTTGGATCAAAAGTTAAGAGCAATTCACCTGCAACAGTTTCTCTGTTGATTCCTACCATAAATGGATCAACCAAGATATTTCTTAGTCGTCCAGCTCCTCCTACATTTAAAGGCATAGGATCAACTAATGGTTTTTGCCATAAAAAGTTAGGGGCAACTTGAATTTTACCTAAGTTTAAGGCAAAACCAGTTAAGAAGTTATTTTGGTTACCACTTCCAGTATCTTTTAATTTCCAACCTGTAAATGTTAACGTATTGTCACCTCCACCATTGGCTACCAAACCCATTGAAGCTGCTTGTGCATACCAGTTAAATTTACCTCCTTCAAATGTCAATTTCACTTTACCACCCCATGTATCGTCATTGGTTACCCTATCTACAAATACTTCGTAATTACCTTCTGTACCGGTAGTATATTGAAATTCGCGACCAACTAGTGGACGGCCACCCCAAATACCACCTGCATGTAGAGTGAATTTACCAAACTCTCTTTCAGCACCTAATGTCAGTCTTCTTGTTCTCGGTTGAGGAACAAATAGAGAAGTTACTGCCGCAGCTGGATCATCAAGGTCTTCGTGGTAAACACCTGTTACTTTGGTATGGGCAATCTCTTTGGTATACTTTACCAATAATGCTGGATTGGCTCCCCACCACAACTCACGGCCAAAGGCAATATTTAATCCATCAAATTTCCTTTTACCGTCAATCTCAATACCGTTTGGTGCCAAACCGCCATATATATCTAGATTAGGTCCGTAATTGGCTTCAGGATACAAACCAAAGAAGTCACCTTCATACCCCCAATGGTAATGACCTGTCCTATAAAAACCTCTTAAATCAAAATGCTTGCTATTCCAAGTATATTCTGCTTGATAGACCTGTATCCTATCCAATGGAGTTTGGACTATTCCATTTTGTGTGACAACTCTTTGCGGCCTTCCTCTATTTTCATAGAATATTTCATTAATAGGGTTTTGAGCTACATTACCCACCACGTTGAGGGTTACACTACCTCTTACATTATCTGCAGGGTTTGCTTCTATACCCACATAGAAAGACTCCATATTATCAAAACCTTGCTGATTTGGAAAAACAGGATTGTTTGGATCTGGGTTTTTAGGAGTGGTAGTTAAATCACCCCCCGTTAAAAAAGTAGTAAATTGAGCTCTAAATTCACTAATTCTAAGTCTACCTCCATTTTCACCTAGCAAAGTAGACCTATCGCTTCTTGCCTTTATCACGGCATCCATCAAATTTACATTTTCAACGTAGGTTTCTACATCTTGTGCTGTGCTAGCATCTACGAAAGGATCGAATGCATGTACTTGTTTTAATGCATAGTAAGCAGCACGTGGATAAAGTGTATATAAACCTTTAGCATTTGTTTTGCCTTTGGCGCAGATACCGAACCACTCTTCATTCATGTTATTTTCGCCTTCTGCAAAGTCTCTGTCATAACCACCGTTTGCCCAAGAGGCATTGTTATCGTGAAGGTCAAGGTTTCTAGTTTGACCATATTTCCACCACCCATCACTAAATTGGAAAGTAAAACCACCTAACGAGTTACCTGCTTTTCCTAATCCCGCAGCATTCTCATAAATCTCTTTCCAGTTACCCACCATGTAGTAAGCTTGAGACTCTTGATCTTCTTTGTTTTCTACTGCATTGTAAGCATCAGCACCAAACTCTGTAAACATGATTGGTTTATTTAATTCATCCCTTACACGTTGGAATGCATCACCAAATGAAATACCTCTATACATGTTTACTCCAAAAATGTCGATATCTCTACATTCTTCTTGAATGAGTTCAATAAAGAGTAAATCACCATTACAGATTGCTACAGGGTGATTAGGGTCCAATGCCTTCATGGCTACTGTTGCCTCGTTAAATAATTTATACATGGCTCGAGCGCGTATGGTAGATTCCCTGTTTTCTTCTGGAATATCTTCTGTTTCGGCTCCACCCCAGAAAAGGCCATAATTATTTTCGTTACCTAAAAGAAACAATAAGAGACCCGGAGTATCTTTGTAGTCTTTAACAAGCTGTGTAGATTCATTTAATAATAATTCCCTTACTCTTGGATCACTATATTCAGTATTTGCCATCCATGCACCATCTACAGTAACACCATATCTACCAAATGAATGGTTGAGCATGGTATAAATACCATAATTTTCATAACAGTAAGTTATCCATTTTGCTGGCACACCTGTGTACATACGTACTGTGTTCACACCCATATTTTTGAGCATAGACATCTCTGCATCTAACGCATCTTTAATAATTTCATCGGGTTGGTTCCAAAGACTGTAGGCATAATTAGTACCGATGGGAAAGTAATCCCAATTCATACCATTAATCATGAAGTCTTTACCGTTAACGACGAGTTTCATACCGTCGCTATTTTGTTGTACTAATACCCTATCTGCTTGGGACATGGCAGTAAAAGCCAATAAGGATAGTACTACTACGAGGTAGGCTTTTTTCATATTTACTATCGATTTTTAGTGAAAATAATTGGTTGCCTAAGTGTTATGCAACTCAATCTTTATTGTTGTCAATTATAGTTTAATTTTACACCTTATAAAATAAATAGGCTACATCAATACTTCATCAGGTAGGCGAAAATCTTGTAATTAGACTACATCAATACTACATCATTTCAATATAAAAATGGTCATAAGAGTGTTCTATGGCACTTTTATAGATAATAGTAATTTCTCAATTAATTTTTATTCCTAGGAAAGATGATGTTAATAAAAGATGTAGATGAAAAGTAAAATAGGAGACAGTTTCATCTTTAATTAAAGGTGTAAATTGATTCTATTTTGAGAAGTTTATTCCGTTGGGACAATTGTAATTTGGAATAAATGTCATATTAAAGTGAAATAATATTTTTGTCGGATATACAATGTTACTGTGACCCAAAATTTGAGCTATTAATTACCCCACTTGCATCATAAAATCTATCAGATTATCATTACTTTCCAAGGGAAGTTTTTTTCTAAGTCTATACCTACTAATTTCTACACCTCTTACAGAAATGGAAAGTAAGTTAGCAATTTCTTTGGAACTCATATTCATACGTAAAAATGCAGATAGTTTGACTTCTTGAGGAGTGAGGGTAGGGTACTTATCTCTTAGTTTCTTGATAAAATCACCATGTACTTGATCGAAATGCCCTTCGAATTGTTGCCATAACTCATCTTCAGCAATATTTTTTTCAATAGTCTTGATTATCCTACGTAATGTTTTATTTGTAGCATTTATATCTCCATCTTTAAGTGTATGGCTAATTTCTAGTTTCAAAAAATTCATGAATTCATTTTTTGTAACAAGGTGCATTACTGCTGTAGCAAGTTCTTGATTTTTATGTTTGAGTTCAGATTCTAGACGTTCATTTTTGAGTTTGGTAATTTCTTTTTCAGATTGTTCCGTTACCTTTTGTAATTTGTTCTCTTTTTCAAGAATAGCTTTGCTGGTGGTTTCCTTTAAGTTTTTGTTCCTCTTTTTATACCGTAGATCAAGTGAATAAATTACAAGACTAAATATAAAAAGCCCAAGACTGATATAGGCCAAATATGCATAAATTGTTTGATACCATGGAGATATAATCGTAAAAGAGTATGCCATTATTTGACTAACCTCACCTTTGCTATTTTGGCTCCGCACTTTAAACGTATATTCTCCTGCTGGAAGATTTGTATATTCTTTTTCAGATAGTGATGTCCAATTTGACCAATCAGTGTCAAAATTTTCTAACCAATATTGATATTGACCTGATATTGTACCTTCAAAAAAAGTGCTTGAATAATGAAAATGTATGGCATTTTTACTGAAAGGCAACTTTATACTTGTGGTATTAGTGAATGACTCATTATTAACAGTATTTGGCGAATAATAACCTCCAAAAATTGTGGAATCGCCCCACGTTATATTTCTGAAAACTGTATTAAATGATTCAGGCTTTGGAAGTATGTAACTCGGATTATAGTGAATAAAGCCTTCTTTAGCATTTATGAGCACATTTTCAGCATCTATAAAAGTAATATCTTCAAGATCATCGCTTACATAATTCATTATTTTTTTAAAACTGGCAGATTCTTTTTCATACGTTCCCAAGGAATTTTTTTTCATCTTACCTATTTCTTTATCTGTAATGAAATAAAGATTGCCCAAAATATCCTCTTCAAGTTCGCGAATTCGTTGCCCTTCAAAAAAACCATTTAGTGTTGTGTCAGGTATAAATCTATCTTCAACAACATTATATTTATAAATACCCTGCTCAGCAGTAAAAGTTAATCTATTTTCTATTTTGAAAACATTGATCAATCGATTAGATGGGAAACCATCTTTTTCATCATAGAGCTTCACATTTTCCAGTCTTTCAAAAGATGGTGAGAAATCAAGTTTATATAAACCTTTGTAGCCATGACTCATCCAAATTGTAGTATCGTTTTCAAATTGAAACCTTCGTGAAGATTCTTCAAAATTTTCGAATTTTTTAAGCACTAACCAATTGTTATTTCTTTTTTCTATTAAGTAAATTCCATTGTAAGAGCCAGCTATTGCTCTTTTGTTACTATTTGGTATTTCCTTATATTTCCATATACCTTGTGGCAGCCCTACTATTTTTTTTGTATTTCCATTATCAATTTCAAATCCACCTTTAAAATGGCCAAGTAATAGTTTGTTATAAATTAATTGTAAAGAATAAGTCTGTCCTTTTGTTCCATCAATTAACCGGTAAGTTGGATAAAAAAGAGAGTTGGTAGAAGGTAAACCAAACAGACCATTGTTAGTGCCTAATAACAATTTTCCATCTTTTAAATATGCAGTATAACCAGTACCTGGAAGATCCATGTTATCATTGATCAATGTAAAAGGCTGGCCCAATTCGATGAATGCAATTCCATTGTTAAGTCCCGTCCATAAATTTCCAAAGCGATCTTCATAAAGCGAAAGAACTGTATTATTTATCAAGCCCCTTTCTTCTGTTAAGGCATGAATTACATTGCCTTCTTTATCAATTATTAAAAGTCCTTGATTTTGCGTACCTATGGCATATAAATTATTCGATAGTAATTTAATGGTAGTTATTTGAGCTTCTTTTAATTGTGTATTAATTGGTATTTCGAGCGGTGTAAAATCATTATCTCCCAATAAGAATAATCCTTGATTTCTTGTAGCGATTAAAGTGCGATTCAAATCATAAGGAACCATACCTCTTAAGTCTTTACCCTGAAGTTTTTCGCCATGTGGTACATTATGAAATTGATTTCCCCTCAATTGCATGAGACCCTTGTTTGTAACTTGGGTAAACAATTGGTTACGCACTTTAAAACTAAAACCAATACTTCCCTTAGGATCAATCACTTCTAATGTACCATTCTCATATTTGAATAAATAACTAAAAGTACAAAAGTATGTAGCATCCCCAAGTACGATTATTTTCCATACTTCATTAAAATTTTGATATTGTTTAGGGAGTTTTTCTTTGAGTGATGTGTAAACAAATTCTCCATTATTAGAAGCTGAAAAAAAACCAAAATCACCTTGTCCACCAATGTATATCAGCTTATCTGAACCATAAGCTACTGATAAAATTCTAGTAGCTGCATGTACAGGTCTAGCATCCCATGCTTCGCCATCATATACAAGTAAACCAAAATTATTGGCTACAAATAACAAATCATAAGTGCCTTGGGTAATATCCCAATTTTGAATCCCACCTTTATACTCTTCTGTTGTAAAATTAGTAACTAAAGGCAGGCCCCTAAACTTAGGCTGTGATTTTACTGGGAGCGCACCAATAAATAGACTAAAAGCAAAGTTAAGACAGATAAGTCTTAAGAAGTAATTTCCTTGCCGAAGGATAAGAGACTTGTATAGGTGACCAATCATGATATGATGTAGTATTATTTAATGATAATCATGATAATTTGCCTTATAAAGCTAATTTTTAAGTGTTTTGTTTTAAGGTTGTGAAATTAATTGTAGTAATAGTAGTGAAACACTTTATGATATTTAGAGATACTATTACTTATTGAGATATATCTCAAAAGTATCTTTTGATATTCAGTTTATCTGATATTATTAATATTGAATTATACTACGATAAAAACACAAGAGGCTCTACATGATATTATTCGATGCGAAGCATTCGGTGCGAAGCATTTAGTGCGAAGCACTTGATATTTTAGAAAGTTAAATTTGTTGGTCATAGTTTAAAAGGTCAAGAGAAGTTAGAGGCTGGAGGTTAGAAGTTAGAAAAAGTTTTTATTACAGGCCTTTGCTTTTTTCTAACTTCTAGTTTCTAATCTCTTTGTTTTCAATAGTAAACTGTTTTAAATCTCGATTTATCAAGTAATTTCATAAAGAGTCGCACAAGACAACCCATGGGTAAAAAATGTATAGTATTATGATCGTGAATCTTATATTTTTTAAAGTACCTCATTAATCAATAACTTCACAGTTACAATTGATTGAATACTTATTTAACAAATATGAAAATGAAGAATATTTTATTGAAACTAATTACTTTATTTATTACAGCTACAATTACTATTTCATGCAGTTCAGATAAACAAGATACTACTGATACTTCAGCAGTTGAAGAAACTGCAAGTACGGAAACATCAACCAGCCCATTTAAGATATCTCTTGCGCAATGGTCATTGCATAAATCATTTTTTGGACCTACACTAGATGGGAATTGGGAAGAATTTGGCAGGAAATTACGAGAAGAACCTGAAGCATTATTGCAGGGCGAGTTAGATCCTACAAATTTCCCAAAAATTGCTGCAGGATATGGCGTAAATACTATCGAATTGGTCAATACTTTTTATTATGGTAAAGTAGACGATCAGGCATATTGGGACGCATACAAACAACAATGCGAAGCAGCAGGGGTATCTGTAGGGTTAATCATGTGTGATGCACTTGGAGAATTAGGAGATGCAGATGCGGATACTCGAATGAAAGCTGTAGAAAACCATTATAAATGGGTGGATATCGCTAAATTTTTAGGTGCACACTCAATTAGGGTAAATGCAGCAGGAAAAGGAACAGCTGAAGAAGTGGCTGCTAATGCAGTAGATGGTTTAAGTAAATTGGGTGAATATGCAGCAACTAAAGGAATTAATATTTTAGTAGAAAACCATGGAGGATATTCTTCTGACGGTACTTGGTTAGCGGGAGTGATGCAAAAAGTTGGAAAGGATAATGTTGGAACTTTGCCTGACTTTGGAAATTTCTGCATCGAAAGAACGGCAGATGGCTGCGCCAATGAATATGACCGTTATCAAGGAATGGCAGACTTAATGCCTTTTGCCAAAGGGGTTAGCGCCAAAGCACACGAGTTTGATGATGCTGGCAATGAAGTGCATTCAGATTTCCTTAAAATTATGAAGATTGTAAAAGACTCTGGTTTTGAAGGATATGTAGGTATCGAATTTGAAGGCGGAACCATTTCAGAAGATGAAGGAATAAAAGCCACCAAGGCTTTATTAGAAAAAGTATTTGCGCAGATTTAATCAAATAGTTTACAATAGGGGAGACTTATTGTTCCCCCTTTTTTTAAATAATCGTCAGAAATCATTTTAAAAAGAATCAAGTTCTATCAACCAAAATGGAGCATAGTTATAAAATATTGATTGCTGACGATGAAAAAGAAGCTGCTACACGTTTGAGGCTCTATTTAGAAGAGCTTTCCTACTTTGAAGAAATTTATATATGTTACAATGGGAAGGAAGCTTTAGATAATATAGAAAAGCTTCATCCAGATATAGTTTTCATTGATATTGAAATGCCTGAAATGAATGGTATAGATGTATTGAGAAGTTGTCGAGAACCTTATCCGTACTTTGTTTTTGTAACTGCTTATAACCACTATGCTGTAGATGCATTTGAGCAAAATGCTGTGGATTATATACTAAAACCATATTCACAAGAACGTATACATCAGGCTCTAAATAGAGTAATAGATAGACTTGAAAAAGATTTTCTAATCAAAAAATCAAAAGATTATAAAAACCTACTTTTCGCCCTTTCTGATTCTGCACAAAGTCAAGAAAAATCATTTATTAAACGTATTGCAGTAAAATCAATTGGGAAAACTTTATTTATAGATGTTGAGGATATTCTTTTTATTGAAGCTGCAGATCAGTATGTGAATGTGTTTGTTTCAAATAAGAAAATAGTGGTAAGGGAATCTATGGAGAAATTAGATAAAACACTAGATCCAGAGGAATTTTTCAGAACACATCGATCTTATATAGTTAACCTAAATCAAGTTGAAGCTATTGAAAATGTTGATAAACACATAAGCCTTGTAGTATTGAAAAACGGAGAAAAGGTTAAGCTTACTAACAATCGGAAACCTTATTTTAAGGAGAAGATGGGTATCTAAATTTTTCATTTTATACGATTTAAATTTCCAAAATAATTTTACGCTTCTATTTCCCACATTCCCAACACAGATTCCCGCATTACCTACTTTTAACTATTAACCCATTAGCTTTACCTCTATGTTAGCATAGAACTAAAAAATAATACTATGTTATTTACAAAATTATTTACAAGCGCATTGTTATTAATTGGGGTAATTGGTTTGGCAAGTGCCCAAGAATCTAAGGACGGAATTAAAAAGATTGCTGCACAATTTGTAGAAGCAGCAGATGTACAAAATGCCACACTTTTAGCAGAAGTACTTGAAGTAAACTCTCAACAAACTGTATTGATGGGTGGTAAATTCAGTACATTCACTGCTGAGAAATATATTCAGATGATAGCCGATAAGAAACTAGGCGGCAAACCAAGGTCAATTACTTATAAACATGCAGAATTTTTAAGTGATAATTTAGCTGTTGTCGTGCTTAATGCAGTAAGTTCAGAACATGACTTTTTGTATCAACTCTCTATGGCTAAGTCGCAAAATGGAAAATGGGAGATTGTAGGAATCACCGCTGAAATTCATGGAGTATGAGTTTGTATAGATTTATATTTCTTTTGGGTCTTTACCTGTTTCAGTTTGCTGGCCTATATGGTCAGCAAACTGCCCATGTAGCTGGTATCTCATTCGCATATAGTATTGAACAGAATAAGCTTGTTTGCAAAATGGAAGCGCCCACCAATGGATGGGTGGGCGTAGGATTCAATAAACAAAACTCTATTGTAGGTAGTGATTTGTTGTTATTTAATATAGTAAATGGCAAATCAACTTATACAGACTTATTTGTTAAGAGTGCGGGTAATCCTAAAAAAGATATAGATTTAGGAGGCGAAAATTCTATCAGATTAATAGATTCTCAGGAAAATGAGAATAACACCATGGTACATTTCTCAATTCCCCTCAATTCAGATGACCCTTTTGATTTTACTCATAAAATAGGGGAGAGCTTTTGGCTGATATTGGCTTATTCTGTAGAAGATGAATTTGAGCATCACTCTAGGGTAAGGAAACATATACCTTTTAAATTAGAGCTGACTAAATAAAGGCTTCATTTTATATATTTATAAGTGGCAATTCTTAAAAAATATAGAACAAAAATAATTGGCTATCTAATTTGGGTAGTAGCAGCTTTATTCACTAGTACCCAACTATACCTAAAATCAAAAGATGCCACAGGAGAAGGAGATTGGATAAAACTATTTTTGATCCAGTTATTGGTATGGAGCGTATGGGCATTATTTACTCCCACTATTTTTTTGTTAGGAAAACGCTTTAGAATAGGTAGACAAACCAATTATAAAGGCATATTATTACATCTGATTTTTGCAGTGGTTATCGTATTAACCTATTTGGCCATCTATTCAGTTATCTGGAATTTCTTGGGAATAGGCTCTTTTAGTCTTGAAGCATTCAGGAGCTACTTTAAACTGTTTTTCCTCAATCTTTTTCATTGGCACTTTTTTATATACATGGCAATTATTGGTATAGCCCACGCCCTAGAATACCACAATGAGTCGGTAATTAGAAAAAAGGAAGCTATAGATTTGGAACGTCAGTTACTTATTAGTGAATTGAATATGTTGAAAGCACAACTATCGCCTCATTTTTTATTCAATACAATTAACAATGTGATAAGTACTGTTGAACAGGGCAAGAACGCTTTGGCTGTAGGCATGCTTATAAGGCTAGGAGCTTTTTTGCGTCATTCTCTAGAACAATCGAAACATAGTATGATTACACTAGAAAAAGAGCTCAGCTATATCGACAGTTATCTTGAAATTGAAAAGTTTAGAAACCAAGAACTAGAAGTTATTACAAACAAAAGCCATGATTGTCTCAATTGTTTGGTACCTAATTTTATTTTACAGCCAATTGTTGAAAATGCCATAAAGCACGGAATATCCAAAATGGAAGAAGCAAATCGTATTGAAATAGGGATGGAAAAAACTGAAAATAAATTACGCTTGTGGGTTTATAATGAAGGTCCTTCCATTCGACTTAATGGTAATAAAGGCATTGGCTTGAGTAGTACCATCAGTAGGATTCAGAACCTTTTTAAAGGAACAGCTTCCTTTAACCTGCTCTCTGTAAATGATGGGGCAATGGCAGAATTTTATTTACCTATTGTTGCGAAAGAATGAAATAGTTCCTACCTGGAAAATGAAACCTTGCCAATTATAGCAAAGCTTCAATAGCTATCGTATTTAAAATGCCCCAGTGGACCTGCCGTAATGTAATTGCTATTTCTCATTGCAACCGCATTACGCTATGCTAAATGGGGAAGATGGGGCTCGTTATAACATATGGACGGAGCGAGACGCTACCGACTAGTGGGGGTATTGGAGATACAAAAACTGAGTGGAGATGACAAGGAACATATCCTGTTTACAATTGATGCACTTTTAAGGGATGCCAAGATAAGAAAGACTTACGCAAAAAATAGCCCCACCATTTCGGTAGGGCTTGTATTGGACGAAACACAGTTCCTATGATAACCAGGGTTTCCTTTAAAATAGGATTTAACTAACACCAAGCAGGTATTTTGCCTGCTTTTTTTATTTTCTGTCCATCATCAATATCACTTCCATACTGAAAAAGTACAATTTTTCAAGCTATTTTCTTCTTTAACCAAACCACTGTAAAGTTTGGGCATTACAAACCTGACCTACTTTCGGGTAAGTTTTCATTGCCCCATAAGTTTTATGCGGAAGGCTCAGGCAGCAAGTGGGTTTTCACCCTGTTCTGCTTTTTTGTCCCTCTTTTTAGAGACAAAGACCGCATTGGCAGTGAACACCCCGAAAAAGACCCAAACCTTTTCGTTGGGACCGTTCCTTGCTCTCACCTTTTGCAGGCCGTAATGATTCTTCTGGTTTCCGAAACTGCCCTCCAGTCGAGTAGCCCTATCCTTGTTCAGTGCCGCCTTGAGTCGCATGACCTCCTTTTCTGGCCTTCTCCCTTTTGGATCAAAGGAGTGGAACAGCTGGTTTGCTGCACAAAACCGCCTGTTTTCATTGGTAGCATATATCCTGTCCCCTGATATCTGATGACAATTTCCAAAGGTAGCCCTATGCTTCAGGACGCTTATCTTCAAGCGTTTGCACTCATTGAAGGCATTATAACTGAAATGTTCGATGATGTTGATACCGCCCACCTGTAACATATGCACCTTTGCCCCGAACTCAGTAGGTTTGTTTTCCTTGCCCCTTTTTATCGGGCGGATATAGGGCTTGTACAGGGAAACGATCCTGTTCTTGACCTTGCTGCCCGGGTGATGGAACAGGTAGTACTGCTGCTGATAAATTTGTCTTATCGTTTTCAGGTACCGGTAGCAACCTTCCCCCAAGCTGTCCTTAAAATATACATTGAGCAGCTCCTGTAGGACGGTCAGTCCCCTTTTGAGCAGGTTGAGCAATGACCTTATGCGCTTTCGGGTCTTCTTGTGTGCCTTGCGTTTGAGTCTGCTGTAGGCCAGGTACCTACGCTTTTGCACATCGAAACGCTCTTTCTCTTTGCCCAGGCGCACTTTCGATATCTTCCGTAAAGGAAAAAGTTGCTTGGCATATACCCATGTGCAGCATTCCCACAACAACTTTACATCGGTCGGGTAGCGGATGTGGCTCACATAACACGTGGCATCCATTTTTAGGAAATGTTTCATCTCTATGTCCCCCTGCCAGTGGTCTATCAAAATGCGCTGTACTTTATCTAGGTCTGCATAATGGGCGATAAACCCTCGAATGCGGCTTACGATCCCTGTATCCCTGATCAGTTCCAGGTCACCTAAGCGCATCCCGCAGAATATCTGTAAACTGGGGTTGTGATTGATGTGTTCGATGAGTTTTTCATCGCTCGTCCCTAGTTCATGTTTCAGGAACATCAGTGCGAACTTACCACTATTGTCAAAATATTCTTTGCGGCCACAATTGTGTTTGGGGCGTGGCAAACAATTGCCTAATTGTTCCAATGGAAGGGATTCCCACAGTTTGCCCCAAATACTCATCTTGAATTTATACCAAAATATACCGTTTGTTTCTTCAGGGGAAAATATCGTAGATTGCATCGTCTTTTCTTGTTGTGTGGTAACTCTAAGAAAAGAAAAACCCTCGAAAAAATGGCATTTCCCATGATTTTGAGGGTCATTTTATCAAAAAAATAAATGTAAAGAATTGATATTCAATAAAATATTATTGTAAAGGTTAGCCTAACCAGTCCGACATTACAAATGCCAAACAGCAGGAGACTTGAACCATGGGGGGATAGCTAAGAATCTAGAAAAATATCTAATAATAAACTATTCCCATTATTCCATTGTAGCCATAAATCTTCAGATTGAGAACATTCATCAATATATATATTACAGGGAGTTTGTTCATAATTAATATATTCATTAGTCCCATATTTACAATCTATTTTTACCCTTAACCAATTTCCTTTAACCTCCATCACACATAAATTCTCATGTAACTTATTTTCTATCTTCATTGTATCAGATAGTTGGGTTGATTTTAAATAGAAATTTTGATTCTTATCTTTTCTTCTGACCCCAAAAGAATTTTTTAGATGTTCCTCCCAAGATTCAAAAATGAAGCTATCAGACTTTGATACAAACTTAGTTTCCCTTTGATTTATTATGACTTCATAAGACTTTTCAGAAGAATCAATTACTATAAAGAAATAAATTCCATAGTCATATTCATAAAATTTAGGGTAAAAAACTTCATTTACATTTAAATAATGAAATTTTTTGTAATCGTTTTCTAAACTATTATCATTAAATATTTCTATTGAATCATTTAAAAACTGAAACTTTGCAAGACCAATACCTAACAAATCTGTTGGATTTTCATACTTAACTTTAAATTTGTTTTCCTTTTTTATTATGGCAATTGTATCTTCATTAGGTTTACTGTTTTGGGTAATTCTTTTGTCGTTATTATTACATGATACAATAATAAACAATGAGATTAGAAAAAGCATTAAATTCTTCATGAAGGATGATTTAACGATTATATGTATTGGAATTAAAACTATTAGGATTCAATCTAAGGGGTAAAATATTCCTTACATTAGGTCTAAATCCTTGTAAATGCAGGTGATTTCTATGATTATTATCTATTCTTCTTCCATGCGGAACAATATAAGGAGTACTCCAAGAATTATCATAATCTGAAATTAAATCTTTCCAACCAAATTTGTGAAGAGATTCTGATAGTGACCAATTTCTTTCATAAGAATAGGCATTATCGCCAATGTTAACAGCCTCTCCACTAAAATCATTTCTTAGGTATCTCAAATCACCATTTTTCCCATTAATATGAGAACTACTTGGACTAGGAGAGTTGCCATTTGAATAACTAAATTGGACAATAGTCAAATCATTTGTGCCTGTTTCATATAAACTTCCAAGAATTGCAGCTAAAGCAGTAGGTTTTATAAACATTTTCTCTGGATGATTTTCTGCTTTAGAAGTAAAACCAAATCTATGAAATCCTTCGTAGAAGGAATGCTCTAATGGTAATTGAATAAGTCCATTTTCGTTCTTTGTGAAATCACCCATAAAGATAGTTTCACCATTATCTTTTACATAGTAAAAATTATCTGTATTACCTGTATAAACATAATCGATTGTGCCGTCACTGTGAAGATAAAAATCATTAGGTTTCATCCCATCAGGGTCGATAAAGCGTATCGGATTATCAAAAACATAATTAAAAGGAGACCAAGATGACATATCAGAAGCTAAGGGATCAACGTTATGCCACCTTCCGATCTGCGCATCATACATCCTAGCCCCGTAGTCGTGCCAGTTTAACCCGAACTCTTTTTGCTTCTCTTTTCCGTTATAGGTAAACTTGTGGTCGGGTTGCCCTTTCTTATCTAAGCCTGCAAGGTTAAGTCCGAAAGGGTAGTAATGATTTTCTTGAACAATCTTGGCAGGTGTATGGATAATTTTAATATCATCGAACCAAACATCGACATTGCTTTCGTTAGCTACAAAGACTTTTACCGTACCTTTTTGTTTGATGGTAATATTATTCGAGGCATCATTGGGTGCCCTGAGTATATACCAATCTTCTGGTCTTGCATCTATAAAGGAGACAAAATGCTGGTCATTATCATTAATTTCATTGCCGTCTTCATCGTATACAATAATCCTTAAATAGGCAAAGGTGGAAGCAGGGGTATTATCTGGCTGAAATGGGTCAATACCAAAAGTAATGGCAGTACCAGATGTGTTTCCGTCAGGGTAATTGACAAGCGGTTGCCCTGAATTATATGTGGTATTATTACCCGACTCGCCATTAATATATCTCGCCCATGCCGAAGCTGAAACTTTATCGCCCTTCTCTACAGAAAATTCTCTTAATGGCCCCACCGTCTTACCTAGCGAAGCGTTCAATTTGCTGGAAGCATTACCGCTTTTGCTTTCATCCATATCCCGTGTCTCACTGATGTTTTGGAAAAGGCTACTCTCAGCTGCATCATTTTCAGTTTCCATAGTCGCTTTCCAAATCTGATCAATGCCTTCTCGTATGGAAACACGTAAATTACCCAAGTGGTCTTTGTAATGATATTCATAAATAAAACTGTCATCACTTAAATCAGCATCTGGGTTTAATGCTTGAGCAGTCAATGCTCTCCCCTCTTCGGTATGAATGAATTGTAATACATTTTTTTCATAGACCATCTCCCCAATATAATCGGTTATGGTGGTATTTCCATTATCCAATACGGTCTTTTTTAGTTTAATGCCAGCTGCATCATAAAGATAATGTATCTCCCCACCATGATCGAATATAATTTTTTGGGGTAGGTTCAGGTGGTTGTAGGTTATACTAGTGATACTTTTATTATTATCTTTTGTGAGGTTACCATTTTCATCATATTCGTAATCAGCGTCAGTATTTGTCCCGTTTTTAAAGTCTCCATTCTTTGGGTGATTGTAGCTAGAAGCATCTAATACACTTGCCAAGCGGTTGCTACTTCCACTATTTTCATATTGATAGGAAAGATTATCGATGAAATCGTAACCAATTAAGCTACCATTATTAGCATCGTACCTAGGACCTTTACGTTGTAATGCTTTAATATTGCCATTGGCATCATAATCTATAAAAGGCACATCGTAATCTTCAGAAGTTCCTAAAGCATTATAATCCGCACTAATTAAACGGTTCACTCCGTCATATTTATAATTGTACTCCCTAAGCTGCTCGTCTCCACCTGTTCTCCAAGTAATTTTGCCAATGTTCCCGTTATATTGGCTATTTGCACCAGCATCAGTGAAGTGCAATGATTGTGCAAAGAGTTTATCATCGTCCACAGTAGATAGGGTAGGGTCGTTGATACCCGTAAGCCAACCCCGTATATTATAGCTATAATCTACTTGCTGTTCAATGATAGGATTACCAAACGCCATAGTCTTCATCTTTAGCTCATTGCGTTCGTTATATTCATTAACGGCTAGTGTTTCCCAGTTATCTAATGGAGCTATTGTGCCATCATAAATGTTCTGTTCAACCTTGGTAATCCTACCCCCGTGGTCAATCACGTACCGTTTTAATATGTTCAACTTAGTAAAGTTCTTACCATTAGGATTATTATGTTCCAAATATGTTGCCCGTACTCTACCGGCAAAATCATAATAGGTACTCAAACGGTCTTTGCCGCCTTCGTGGTTATCTGCTATGGTCTGTATCACCCTGCCCCATGCATCATAATAAGTAATAGTGGTAAGCCATTGATCAGTACCTAGTACCTTTACTTTAGAACCTGTAACCATTCCCTTTACTTTATCGATATCTGCTATATGACCTATGTCTTCATCTGTGTCTAATAAAACTAAGATATTGTCTTCAAAAAGTGCCTCTTTAGATTCAAAGGCAGTATTGGTAAAATCGTAATCATCATAGTAGGTAATGGTGAGTACTTCATAGTCTTTCTCTGGGAAAGCGGTAAAGCTATTTTCATTATTACCATTTTCATATCCTAATTCAATGATAACTGCCTCGAAAGAAGTAGCATTTCCTCCTGCCTCAAAGATAAAACCTAGATTAGGGTTTGTTTCATGGGGTAATAACAGGATTTCTTCTGTAGCATATAAATCTCCATCCCAACCACCATTTGCTGTATTTCCCTTGATAATTTGTCTGCTACCCTTTTCCCTTTCTACATAGTTTTGTACTTTATTACTAAGTAATCCTTGCAATGTGGATCTGGAATCATTGCTGTTGTATATACCGGTAACTACTGGACGGCTCAACTTGTCGTACATGTTAAAACTCCATTCACCTTTTGCCTTTTGGTTACCATCACGACTCAATACCAACCGATCTAATTGATCATAGACCATCTCCACAGGTTCAGCTCCAGGTACTTGTTTTTTAATGAGTCTTTGTCTTTCATCATATTCATATTTAAAGATAAGTTCATCATTTACTCCTTCTTGTACAGCCTTTGGTGGTATCACAAATCTTAGATTCCCAAAATCATCATAGACATAGTAAGTATCAAGTTTTTCGTCTATTCCTAGAGTTATGTTATGTACCCTTTTCAGTACTACTTGTCCAAGTTTATCTGTAAACATTTCTACTTTTTTACCATCTTCATCGATAGTAGCAACCACAAAGAGTTCTCCCGAACTATAAAAATCATTGTTAGTATTTAGAGGGAGCGCACTTTCAATAGACCAAAGTTTTACTTCACTTTCAATATTTGTTCTTTGTTCTGTGTCTACAACCTTACTTAGGTCATGCCATGTCTTCCCTGGGCCTCTTTGCCAATCTATACGATTTAAAGGTGACCGTTCAAAATAAGTACTTGAATAAGCATAGTCATCATTATAGAAAATGGACTGAGCTGCTTTTAGGTTTCCATTCTTAAAACCACCATTAGTACCAGAAGTATATGGTAGGTATTCCTTAGTTTCTATTCCTAGGTTATCGTATTCATAAAAGGAAACAATATCCCGCTCTAGGGGAGAAGCATTTTTTGCTACCTCTTGTAAAGGTCTGCCAAGTCCATCAACATATTGGGTAACTGTACTTATTTCATTGGCTTCCATAAGTAACAATTGACCATCACTAGGAGCTAAATTATTTGTCGCCTTTACTTTTTTTTGTAATGTGTGTGTACGAACATAGTTCTTATCGCTTTCCTGTTGGGCAATAAGTATTACATGGCTACTGAAAACCAGCAGCAACAATATATAAATATGTTTCATTTGTTATTAGTTTAGAAGTTATATGCTGGTCTATTACTTATTCTTTATAGTGGTATTCATATTTTTGTATTATGTTACCTTGATAGTCTTTCATATATTGTAACCTACCCATGGTATCATAAAAATAGTAAGTCGTGCGGCCACTAGAGTCTGTGGAGGATGTCATTCCTACCTGAGGATCATAAGTATAAAATGTGAGGTCAATATCTGATAAAATATTATTTATACTACTAATTGTATTTTTTAAGTCAGCATCTGTGAGATTTTGGATGTCTGCTATACTAGTTGGCAATAAGCTCTGCACCACTTCTTGATACCCTGCTCCGATAATCTTTGCTATAGGATAAGTGTAATCATACCCCCAGATAAATGAAACAGGAATATTATTCTCTTCCTTATATTCTCGAAGGTTTCCATCTGGGTCATAGTCTAAAAATTCAACCTGTCTTCTGTAACGGCTATCTTTATTAAATTTATAAGTGCTTGCAGATGTATTTACTAAAGAAGAAAATCCAAATAAATTTGCATCAATAGGTGACTGCAATTCTAGTTTATATTTTTCATGTGGTTGTACACTATTATGAAATAACTTATATGTATTAATACTTCCACCGATAATTTTTTCTTCTGTATTGTTCTTTTTTAATATAATAGTTTCTAGAGGCAGCGAAATCATATGATTGTTTTGCATATATTTTATAGCTATTACTGCATCAGTATCTTCAATTGTTTTGTTCTCCTTACAATTTTGATAATTCGTTGTACAAGCATTGATACAAGCATTACAATCATCATTGTTATCAACTTGTTGACATGGTGCAGCACATGAGTTTATACAACTTTCAAAAGCAATATCACATTCATCTTGTACATCTTCAATTAAGTAGTCTTGAGGATACTTATATCTAGTTATTATGTCGTTCCCTTTACTGTCCTTTTGATGTAGTTCTGATAACTGTAGATGCTCTTTGCTATAGATATTGAAAGTGGACGTTTCAAATGCCTGACTGTCAATACCATTGTCAAATGTTTTTTCTATTATTTCTTCTGGATACATCCACCTAGATGTATATTTATAAATACCTCCAATATATTTTGTATAGTCAGTTTTGTCATTATCAGAAATGTAATAGGAATCTATAGTAAATCCTTTCAACCCATGGATATCTATGTTTTCAAAATGTTCTTCAGGATTGAATTTATACCTATATTCCGTGCTTTTGATTAGTTTTTCCGTATTAGAATAGATTGATATGGTTTCTAATAAACCACCTGTGTAGTCAAAATAAATGAAAGGTGCAAATGGATAAATATTTTTGTTATCTATTCTAGTAGTTTCAACATAGTTTTCAGTGCCATCATAAATCCGAGCTTTAGGGAAAAAGTATGTACTTGGTTTATTAGGCGCAATTTCTAAATTGCTTTTATAATTATATACTTCTTTACCCAAATAACTATTATTAGCATTATATTTTTTTATGCTTACTTGTTGATAGCCTGCGATACTGCCTTGTATCAGGTTAGGCTGTACCTGATTAAAAGAGGTACGTACCACATTATGGAAATAACTGTTATCTTGTGACCTTAATTTAATATATGAAATGAAGTTGGGCTTAGTATAAGATAGTAATTGTGGTGTACTATAAACATACCTTGATTTATTTGCTATTATATTATTTTCTTTGTCCTCATAATCAATAATTTCTTTAATTCTTAAACCAGGTCGATCTTGTGCGCCAAATTCATGTCCTTCAAATATAAATTCAGTGGTACCTCCAAGTGGATACTTTATGGATTTTATAGCACCTATAAGTGCATTTCCATTTTGATCAGGGACATCACCCCTTTCGGAAAGGGGAATATCACCTGGAAAACCATCGATTACTTCGAATTGATAGTTTTGCTTAGAATCAAAAAACCTTTTTGAAAAAGAATTTCTGTAGTATCCCCACTTACCTACCATCAGTGAAGTCCTTCTGGGTAGTTTTTCTGGTTGATCGTAACTTATGGTATGTACAAGATTATTGTCAAACTCTTTATCTGAACTAGTACTGGGCTTTACATATTCTGTTACTTTGGTTAAAAACAGACGTTTATAATGATACTCTTTTAAACCTTCTAGAACGTATTCCTTCAAGTAACTATTTAGATTTAAATTGTCAATCTGTGAAGAATAATTCCAAATCTGATTAGCTTTCAATTTAGTATTTACTCCAGGACCTATTAAATTTTTAAGCATCAAACCCTCATGAAATGCTAAAGGATTATTTAAGTTTATATCATCCCATTGTGAAGAAGTATACACTTCATAACCCATTCCAAAATTTTTAATTAGCTTATTATTTCTATTATACACTAATATTTCATCCAATCTCACATCACCAGGAGCATCAGGCCTCTCTTGTAGTACTTTAAACTCTACTCTACTTCCGTACTTAGCCTCAATACTTTCTAATCTTTTCACTTTTACACTTCTCTTACTTTGGTTCACAGATATATATTCTCCATACCTAGCATATTCCATACTCCAATAACCGCCATCTAATCCACCAATATTATAAGCATCTACGGCTTCTTCACTTGGAGTACTTGTATAAAAATTAGAGCAATAATAATCACATTCAGTTTTACATAAATAAACTTCGAACGCACGGTCAGCGGCAACCCTGTAAGGGAGGGGTTTATCTCCTTCATTTATCTTGGTTGCATTTGTCCTCACAAACGTATTGCATAGTTCTTTAGTTAGAATTGTACCAAAATTATTATAATAAGAAGAAATCGCTAATTGAGATAGATGGGGACTGATATGTGATACTTTCGGTGTACCAATATATTTACATTCTCCCACTTCTGTATAATTGAAAGTCATTTGGTCTCCATTTGGAGATATAATTTCTGATAAATACCATGTAGAATTAAAATAGTCGATTTTCTTTGGAGTTTGAATAGGATAAATGTTAGGAGAGTGTGAACCTTTATAAGTTAATATATCACCCAAACCAACAGAGGATACGACTTCTGATTTCACCCTGTATCTAATAGGTATTTCAAGTGTTTGGTATTCCGTTTCCTCTATAGCAGAAGGTTCTTTCCCAAATATATATCTAACCCCAGATTCATCGATTACCTCAAATCGGACTATTTTACCCGTTGTATTGATTCTATTGTATTTTATATTAAATGTTTGATGAGGTATCTGCCTAATGGTACCTGTATGATCAAAAACAAATTTTCCTGACCTACCAGCAAAGGAAAAATAAAATACATCTGGTTCAGTGTCATGTGAATTTTCATTAGATCGATGTATCCAAGTACCTTTGTCACCTGATGATAATTGGTCGAACCGATGAATTTCATTACCTGTTGACAAATATCCTATATTAGTTTTATCATCAGGTAGACCTCGCATTTCCCTTACTATAGCTCCTCCTGCATTAAGACTCCAACCCAAACCTACCCAACTTGCAATATCTTCCACTTTATGACCAGCAGAATGATAATTCAAAGAAATTGGTATTCCTAAAGTCTTGCTTTTTAAATCATATATAGGAATATTGATATTAGGTGTCCCAGTATAATTATTCACATTTACTTTTGCTGAAAGGCTCAGTGCAGACGCTGTAGGTGAAGATGGAACAATTTTTTGTATATAATTACCAACAAGTACATCCCCATCAGATTCTATGCCCTGTGAAAATATTTTTTCATGGTAAATGAAACACAAAAAAAGACTTAAAAATATTTGTATAATAGATATTTTCATAATTGTATTTTAATTAATATGTTTAAATCCCTAAGCCCACTCTCACCACCCAAGGCTCATTTCTTAATGAGTTGCCTCTTTGCCAGGCGGTATCGTATAAAGCGGCTAGGTTTAAAGTACTTTTCTTACCAATCGGAAAGTTGACTCCTCCGCCAAGCAATAGGGCATTATGCCATGCTCTAGGAAGGTTTTCCCTTGCTTGCCCTTTTAGGCTCTCTAGTTCCAATTGCGCAAAAGGATATCCTTTTCCCAACAGCAACCTACCCGTTGCCCTTGCACCATAAATGGTCTGGGAAATATCCCTGTTCCTATCATTTTGATAGTGCAAAACAGGTCCAACTCCTATTGTCCACCATTCCTTTTTATGCTTGTTCTTAGGGCCATAAGTGAACTGTGGAGAGATATCCACTACTACAGGGTTGCCAAATGAGATACTGGTCGTACCCTCCATCCTAAGGATATCCCCAATAAGGTATTTAGTTACTTCTTCCTTCTTAGGCATTTGCCTGCCCGAACGGCTCTTGGTTTTTGGTTTAACCAGCTTAGAGCTAATTGAGGTACGTACTACCCAAGGGCTGTTGTGTACAGGATTAACACCATCATAGGTCAAATTCCTAAGTACTGTTATACCAACACTCAACTTTTTAGATACCTTGAGCTTGTATCCCATACCCAGTAGGAGGGACTGTTCCCATTTTTCTCCAATAGTGGAAGTATCACTCATTACTAAGTTTCCTCCTATATTTGTAATCTGGTACTCGACTTGGCCATAAGGAAGAAAAGACTTAGGAAGGTAACGGAAATAAAAATTACCACCGAATTGTTCATTTTCCCTATTGTCTAGGTCTGCAATTTCCTGTTCAAAGCGATAATGAGCCCCTATACCTACGCTAAACATCGAATCTATCGGAATATTGAAAATAGGCTCCATGGCTACCTTGGTAGGGCTTCCTGGAGAGACTGATACATTTCCTTCAAAATTCACTTCCCCCAATACCTTTTTGAGTGGTTCAATTAGCAGACTTGGAAGTTCTTTCATAGAAGGCATTCCTCCTGAAAAACCTTTACTAAGCTTTGTAGAAATACCAACTCTTAATGCCCATGGCGTTGATTGTATAGCATTGTTTTGATGGTTCAACTGTCGCATCAAACTGATATCAACACCACCCATTTCACCTAATTTCAAGTTGTAACCTCCTCCTAATAATAAGCCATTTTGCCACGTTTTTCTGGTACTGTCACTATTGGCTTGTGTACCTGCATATTCTACCTGTAAATAGGGTAGGATAGGGAAGGATTTATACCTTAAAAATCCTCGCACCCCTAAATCTAGATTCGATACTTCCTGTTCTTGCTGGCGAGTATATCTGATACTTGGGCCTGTACCAATATAAAAGCCTCTTAATGCCTCGTACATAATAGAAGGAGAGATAGAAAGACTTATATCTCCACTTGCCAATTGAGTTGTATCTAAAGGAAGCGCTAAATTTCCACTACTACTTCCTGCTTCATTATTACCCATTTGTGTAGGCATGGATATATCCATGTTTCCTGAAAGAGTTATCCTTTCTCTAAATGGTTTTTCGGAAAAATTTGTTGTATCTTTTTGAAAACTAAAGGTTTTCCTTGAAGCAGTATTAAAATTAATCGGTGATAATATTCCAGCCCTTAACATCCATCCTTCATTGATACTAAATGGCGTATTTCCTAAATCTTTTAAGGCTAATAAATTGATAAGCTTGCCCTTACCTAAAGGTATTGGATATCCTATGCCTAACATGCTTTTCGATTTTTCGGAATCAACTATATCATCCTCTGAAAAAGATAAATTGTACTCTACATGCATAAAAGGAAACTTTTCCTTTGGATGCCATCTTGAAAGCAACCTTCCCCCATATTGATAGCTTACATTTTCATCTTGATTCACTTTCCGTTGTAAAGAAAGACCTATTCCGACCTGCCAAGAAGGTAGGATTCGGTAAGCAATTTCAGGAGAAATATCTATATTACCCTCTTCACCAGTGGCAAACCCAAAGCTTCCACCAAAGACGAACTTTTTTGACTCTTCTGTAGATTTAACTTGGGTAATGAGCGTATCTTCTAAGCTTTTAAGCTGTTGGTTTTGTGCCCATGAGAAAGAAAAAGGCAATAGGTATCCCATTATAAACAATATAAAATGTTTAATAGTAATTGGACTTTACGTTATAAGATTGATTGTTATTCTTTGCTGTTGATGAGTTTCTTTAGCTCTTGGTTCTCTTTTTTAAGAAGTTGTATATCTTTATTCTGTTCTATTAGGTAGAGCGTAAGCTCTTCAATTTTTTGCAATAGCCTATTATCCATCTCAGCCACATCTAAATCATTTTCCCTAAATTCTTCGGCTGATGGCATATCAGGCAGGTGTTTATACTTTGTTATATGCTCCTCTACTTCTTCTAAAGAACGCAACTCATAATCCTCTTCAAATACCCAGTCTGCTGCATCTTCTAATGTAACTTTTACTTTCTTTGCCCAGATTGTGCCATTGACAGAGAGTTTGTTTTTGGGAGTACTAGTACCTATACCAACATTACCTCCCCCTAGTACCATACTTATATTCATATTTGAATATCTATTCAATGATAAATTTGCATTATACATATCTAAGGAGCCTGAACCAGGACGTAAATAAAAATCTCTTCCATTAGATGTCGCATGGATTCTGACATCACCGTTTACATGTAGTTTTTCAGTGGGTGTTTTAGTACCTATGCCTACTTTACCCCATGGGATTACTACTCCGCCTGTATGTGTATCATATTCAGATGTACCTAAAATTATTTTCTGATTCCAACCCGAAACAATTTGTAAGTCCCTGCCAGGCATTGCAATATAACCTGTTAAGTCATCCTTTTGCGTAAATTGTAGCCCCCAAGTATTACCTTCATTTTTATGCTTCACCCTTAAAGTTGGATTTGAAGAACTTTCTAAATCTAATCTCCCTTCTTTATTCACAGTCATAACTTTTATTTTTTCCGAATAAAAAGCCATTTCTTTAACATTGTCATCCCAATGAATCCTTCCTTGCCATTCATCTGTTGGATTACCAAATAAAATCCCTGCTTGTTTACCATCATTACCCCATACTTCTATCCAACCATTCCCGCCAGTATCAGCACCATGAAAAGCTGCCAGACGACCAGTATGAAAATTATCGTCTAATATATTAGGTAAAACACGTAATTTCTTAGCATGGGTGTTTCCATTAGCTTTAACCATAAACTGATTAACTCCACTTGTCATATCACCGTTATAATCCATAGTTTTCACCAAAAATGCATTTCTATCAGAATAGCCATACATCCATACTATAGGAGATACTATATGGCTTCCATTTACTACGCCAAAACCTGCATGGGGATTTGAATACCCAAGTAAATTATAAGCATCTGCTGTCAGACCAGTCCCTAACCAATTAGTAAAAGTCGCTTCTTTGTAAGTACCAATAAATGAATGATTCCCATTTGAACTTCCGATTGATTTATATGGACCATTTAGACTAAGTCCACTATTAGTTAGTTCCATTACATTATTATTGCCTCCATCAGCATTTCTATTGATATACCAACGGTAATTTTGTTGTGACTTGAAATAAATTGTAGATGGCTCTATACCAAACCCATACATATCTGCATCCCCAAGCCTATTTCCCCATAGAGATATTTTATCTCCTAATACTGTTGGACAGTACATAGGGTTTACCTGGGTCTGGCCTAGAATATCCGCTGCTATACTAAATACAATGAAAATTGTAATGTACAGGGAATTTATTAATTTTCTTTTCATAGTCATTCGGTTACTATTTTGATATGTGTTTTCTTGAAATTGATTTATTAATCTTTTACTTCTAGCTTAGCTTTTAAAATTTCTATTTCTTTATTCTGCTCAATCAGGTAGAGGGTAAGTTCTTCTATTTTTTGCAATAGTTTGTTGTTCATTTCTGCTACATCCATATCGTTTTCCTTGAATTCTTCGGCAGATGGCATATCAGGTAGGTGTTTATACTTTGTTATATGTGCTTCTACATCTTTCAAGGAACGTAACTCATAATCCTCTTCAAATACCCAGTCTGCTGCATCTTCCATTGTTACTTTAATCTTTTTGGCCCAGATAGTACCTTCAACAGAGAGTTTATTTTTGGGTTTTTTTGTTCCAATTCCAATTCTTCCAGCAAAAAAGGAGAGGGAGTTATATTCTATACCATTAAATTTTTGAATAAAAGAATGATTAATCCCGTCTACATCCCATATCGTTTTAAGACTTAAATCATATCCGCTATGATGAGTATTTGTCCATTTTTGAATTTCATAAGTTGAGGGAGAGGACATTGAAGATTTTACTTCTAAATTTGAGGATGGATTAACAGTACCTATTCCAACTTTACCACCATTTAATGACATTACATGCTTTGTGCCAATACCATTTACGTCATCTCCAGGTTGCCAAATATAAAAGTCTATAGAATTTCTATCTAAACTTCCTCCATTGTGTCTGGTCTTTATTGCATGTGAGTAGGTTGCATTATTATTATAAGAAAATGCAATCTGACTCTTAGTAAATGATGCATTCGCATTTCCTGACCTTATTCTTAAAGCACTCTCAACGGATGGCATACTTATATCCAAATTAGTTGTCGGGTTTGTTATCCCAATACCTACGTAACCAAGGGAATTTATAATTAACCTATCTTTTTGACTATAATTAATATTATCACCTATTACAAAACTCTTATTTCTGACAAAAGTATCCCATCTAGATCCTACATTACCTGTACCATCACCTTCCATGATGATAAAACCTGGATATCCTTGGGGACTGCTCATCATCAATTTTGAACCATTAGAAGAGCTACCAGGTTTTATTGTTCTTAAGTAGCCATTTACCTCTACGTTATCATCAATAACGGTAGGATTCTGTCCATAAGAATCTATGGTACATATGAACGTGAACAAATGAATTAGGCAAAGGTAAATTTTGTTCATTATGAAGTTTATTTTTATTTAGTTCTCTAACAATTATTTAATTCGTACAAAAAGAACGTATTAATTAATACCTAAATATAGGTATGTAATTTACTTATTATTATACACCCGTCTCTACAATCAACTTTACTTTCATTAACAATAAAATACCATTTTAATGGTATTTTTATATTTCTTATCAAGCAAGAAAAATATTAATTAATGAATATTTTAAATTTTATTTAACATAAACCTTATTATATACAAATGTATCTTGTGGCAAAATAGGGGTACACTCAAGGTACAACTATTTAAAAATGAATGAAAAATTGTTCATCCCAGGAAAGTCCAAAGTAGAAAAATGGTCGAAGAAGACAGCGGTGATATCTTACAGATTAGGCATGTTCACTGCAGATGAGGTTATGCGTAAATATGATATCACACTCAACGAGCTTCGTTACCTCAATAGAAAGTATTATCTTGAAGTATTGGATAAAAATACCGGAGATATGTCTAGAAGAGATAAAAAGAATGATAAGGAACGCATAGCTGAATTGGAATCCCAACTAAAGGAGATGAAGAAAAGATTGGATGACTCTGAGTTGGAAGCTGCCGTCTGGTCAAAGATGGTCGACATTGCTGAGCGTGAGCTTGGTGTTTCCATAAAAAAAAACTCTGGTATACGACGACGTCTGAAATCCTCAGGGAAAAGCCATTGAGCGGTGTGGGTAAGATATGTGCTATCTTCGGGAAAAAGCGACAAGCCTATTACAGAGCGGAGAAAAGGCATGAAAAGCGTTCTTTACAAGGAGATTTGATAGTGGAAAAGGTGAAGCAATTACGGGGTTTGCACCCCCGTATGGGTTGCTTGAAACTCCATCATAAGCTAAAGGATTTTCTGGATGAGCACCATATTAAGCTCGGGGAAAAGAAGTTCAGAGAGTTGATGCGGAAATATGGATTACTGGTCAGGAAACACAGAAGATATGTCCGTACGACCGATTCTAACCATAATTTCAGGAAGTATGAGAATTTGATAAAAGATAAGATACCTGAGAGAGCTGAAGAGATTTGGGTAACCGATATGACCACTGCCGTGGCGGCCTACATAAAGAGCTTCAATAACTTCAGTTATCTAAGCTTGGTCACCGATGCCTATTCAAAAAAACTTATGGGATGGTCATTGAGGAACAGCCTTACTATGGAAGGGCCCTTGGATGCACTCAGGATGGCATTGGCAAACAGGAAGTATCCGGACAGGGAGCTTATCCACCATTCCGACCGTGGTATACAGTATTGCAGTAGACCCTATATCAAACTGCTCAGGAAAAATGAAATAGCGATCAGTATGACGCAAACCGGTGACCCTTATGATAATATCCTTGCAGAGCGGATGAACAATACGGTAAAGAATGAGCTCTTGGAAGGTAGTGGTCTGGGCACGCTCCATTCAGGCAATAGAAAACTGGGTAAATTGATAAGGGCTTACAATAGCGGAAGACCTCATTGGAGTTTGGATTTTAGGACACCCAATGAGGTCCATGCTCTGGATTTAAAAGTGAAGAAAAGATGGAAAAAGAAAAAATATGAAAAGAGGAAAAAAATGAGTTTATTTGAAAAGTACAAAAAATTAAACCCTGATAACCCATTGTTCAACCCACTCTAAGGTGTATCCTTATTTTGCCACAAGTCAATGTGAAATCTCCTGAAATCCAGCGATGGGTCTTTAGACCAATTGATTAATCGAAACAACTTGTACCTTACTGGCAGTTAGCTTTTGGAAGAAGCCCTAAGGCTGAATGGCACCTTTGAGTCCATCCTGAAATCTGGCTGGTGGATATAAAGTCCTTAAGGGCGATTGTTGATTTAATTGGTGGCACTTTAGGTGACCCCGCATGGAATAGTTCATCAAGAAAAAAGATATCTACCCCAAAAGCTCATTTTTGATTTAAAAACAGTGAGTATGAAAAAGAAAGTTTCAATGGATCTCTTTCTCCTGATAGTATGGCATCAAGTATAGCTGAACCCGTTTTTCCTGTAATGTCATTGATGGCAACATCTAGTCTGATATTCATTAATCGTAGGTTCTTCTGTATCCTGTTTACATACTTTGCTCCCTGTTCTATCAGTTTTTGCCTATACAGACAGTAGCCGCTACGGAGTAGGTTTGCAACTCCCTGGTATGCTCATCCGGCAAGTAGCTGCCTCTGAGAAGGCCTAGACTGTGTAGTTTCTGTATCCATGTACAATCCAGCATATCCGTCTTTTTACCTTTGACGTTCTTTACGTCCCTTCCGTTTACCAGTATTACCTCGAATCCTGCTAACTGTAGAGCACTAAAAAGTGTCTGCCAATAGGAGCCTGTACTTTCCATCGCTATCGTGGCAATATTATTTTCCTTTAACCAATCGATCATTGTCTTATGGTCCTTGGTATAGACACCAAATTCCCTTACATCTTCCTCTCTTTGACCGATACTCACAAAGTGACTTCTGGAGCCTACGTCAATCCCTGCTGCGTTTTGATGGACAATATCCATTTTTAGTTTCTTCCTCATAATAGTAAACTTTATAGTGAAAAATCTCTTGGGGAAGATACTCTGGTAAAAATATTTTTCTGTTAGGGATCCATAAGTTTGGTCGCCAATTATAATCAACAGTCGCCCAAAAACTTTGGACTATATATCTTCCAGCCAGATTTTGCCAGGGGCTCGATCACACCATTTAGGGTTTGGGCTTCTTCCAAGATGTATCCTAAAATACAAGTTGTCCCCATCAATCAAAAAGTTATTTGCCACAAGTCAAAAGAAAACTTGTACTGAATAAAAGACACTTAAAACTCTCTAAGTTTAATACTTCTATAACTTACGGTATCACCATGATCTTGTAACAAGATAGTTCCCTCAGGCCATCTACCAAAGTTCTCCCATTTTTGATATTTACTGTAGTTCACCAGTGCTTCAAACATCTGTGAAAAACGGTCATATTCCACAACTTTCTCATTATTGAGCCAATGCTCAACTTTTCCATCTTTTGAGACAATCCTTGCTTTATTCCACTGTCCTACTCCTCTAAACTGTTTAGCCCTTCCCGGTACACTTAAATTTTTGGCTGTGATAAGGTCGTAAAGTGATCCTACGGTACGGTTACCCATCGTTCCTGCTTTTGCATCGGGATGCATTTTATCATCCAATATCTGAAATTCGCAACCGATTGCTGAACCCGCTCCTTTATTTAAAGCTGGATCTACAAAGTATTTAATACCACTATTTGCCCCTTCAGTAATTTTAAACTCTAACTCTAATTCAAAGTCGCTATACATCTTGGTGGTTACGATATCACCAGGCCCCGTAGACTCTCCACCGTCTGTTGCTAGAACTGTCAGCTCTCCATCTTTTATCTCCCAACCTGATGCAGGAAAACCATCTAACTTTGCCCCTCTCCAACCATTGCTCGTCTTTCCATCCCATAATAATTGGAACCCACGTGCTTTTTCCCATTGTGTGAGTTCGTTTTTTAAAAAACTTACCTGAGTGACCGCTGGATCTTCCACCTTCTGATATTTTTCTAGATCTTTCGTGAGTATTTTAATGTCTTTCCATCTTACTTGATCTCCCACCTCTCCCAGGCCAGGATAAAGACCGTGTACCTGTAATCCAAAAAAGCCTTCTGCTGTCAAATTATCTACCAATCTTGAACATTGGATATCGTTGATCCATGTATTTATGGTATTTCCTATCGCTTCGACTCTGACCTTGTTCCATGCACCTATTCGAAGGGCTGCCTGTGCTTTTGGATTTCTGGTCAAAGGGTACATCCATCCACGACGAGCTTCATCATAAATACCACCTGTCCAGGCTCTTGCTGAGGGATCTATCTCCATTTGGTAGCCATGTACCCTACCGTCCATATAATCTTCTTTTGACAGGGCCCGGAACATCATACCGGAGTTCATTGTACTGTTCACATAAAATTCCATTTCCAAGATGAAATCACCGTATGTTTTCTCAGTACATAAAAAAGTATTTTCATTGTCATCTACTGCTGTTCCTACAATAGAGTTATCCACTACTTCATATGTTGCTTTTCCTCCTTTAGTACTCCAACCTTTTAAATCTTTTCCATTAAATAACATCTCCCACTCTTGTGCATTTGCATTGATTAAAGTTAGTACGAGAAATAGTAACAGTAAATTTCTTATTTTCTTCATATTAGAAATTGTATTTAGTTTTAAATACTATGGCTAACTTAATTTTTTTAACCGTAAAATCAGCCTTCCCAAGTTGAAAATGATATATACCCTTTGCATGGGCAGTCATATTGAATTGGGTCACTTCTTTCAAAGATAATATTTTCTTGTCGCTATTATTAAAAATATCAACATCTACTAAGATTGCATGTAAAGGATGTTGGTCTAAAAGTGATTAGCATAATCGGTGTTCTGATAAAAGTTAGATCTGAGGGTTTACCACTGGCATTTTTAATGTTGCCTTGGTTTTGGCCAGTATTGTTATTTTGGTAAAGGTAGACGAAAATCCATAATGCCTCCCCTTGCAGAATTAATTGGACCAAATGACTTTGTAAAGACCGGATTTTTAACGTTGTAAATGCATTTTAGAGATTTCGCCTATACAGCTAAATTATGCTCAGAGATTTATTGTGAGTGTTTGCCTTTCTGCTCTATGAGTGAAATATTGTTTGGTAATAATTTAATATAAATACTATAATTATTTAATAATTTTAATATTCAAAATTTTATTGAATAATCAGTGATAAGTATTTTCCCATTCATTGTCAAATTGATATATAAGCTCCTTAACTTTTAAAGGCTGACTTTGAGCAATATTAATAGTTTCAGTTGGATCTGAAACATGATCATAAAGCTCTATAAATATAGGCTTTTCAGAAGGATGTCTTCTATCCTTCCAAATAATAAGTCTATATCTATCTGTTCGCATGGCATATCCCATCAAATGATTTTCAAAAACTTCCCTATCCCATTTTTCCTTTTGCTGATCAATTATTTTATTCTCAACTTCTTCTATCAAGGGACCAAAATAAGTTTCTCGCATTCCGGCTGAAAGAGGGTTAGCTGCCCATTCCCTTAATGCCGGATTAGGAAATTGACTAAAAGCGGCAGATTTCCATTCCTTATCTGGGTCTATTAACAATGGAGCAAAACTTAGCCCCTCTAAATGAGTCGGTTTATCAATTCCTACAAGCTCACATAATGTCGGATAAATATCGACCAATTCCACAAGGGCATCAGTTGATTCCCCACGATTTTTATTGGGCATGTTTGGTGTAGAAATGATAAGTGGTACCCGTGTTGCAATTTCGTAATTGGTTGCTTTGCCCCATATACCCATCTCCCCTAGATGCCACCCATGATCACTCCATAAGATTATTATCGTATTTTCTCGAAGCCCTTCTTCTTCTAAGGCGGTAATCATACGTCCAATTTGAGCATCAACATAACTTACACTTGCCAAATAGGCATGTAGCAATGTATTTCCCAAATCATTGTCTATTGTACCACTTTTAGGAATCCCATCCCTCACCCTTAATTCAAATGAAGCATGAAGGCCCATTGCAGACCCATTGATTGGATTTTCAGTTTGGGTCGATAATTCTATATTTGTTGTATCATATAACTCCCAATATTTCTGGGGGGCAGTCCAATTGAGGTGTGGTTGTTTAAATCCCAGTCCTAAGAAAAATGGTCTATCCCCTTCCTTGGCCAATTCTTGCATAGTAGCAATTGCTACATCAGTATTATAGCCATCTATGTATGCCTGATCCGGTACATCTGCTTTTTCAAAAGCAGGTCCCATCCCCAAACCAAATACATCTCCGTATTTCTCTTTCATAACAGCCTTGTTCTCTAAATATATTTTCTGGTTTTTCTCCAAAACATATCCGCCTGGGAAATGGGGTCTAACGATATCAATATTGGCTGTTTCCCTATTCCAAGAATTTTCTTCATCGGTAAATTTTCCATGGAATATTTTTCCACTGTAAACACATTCATAACCATTGGCTATAAAATGTTGTGGTAAAGTGACTATATCAGGATTTATATCCCTGAAGTAAGTGAAATTTTCAATAATATTGATGGTTTCTGGTCGGGCCCCGGTCATGATACTGGCCCTTGAAGGACTACATATAGCTTGTTGACAATACGCCCTTTCAAACAATAAGCCACTATCTGCTAACGCATCGATATTGGGTGTTATGGCCAATTCAGAACCATAACACCCTAATTCTGGTCTTAAATCATCTACTGCGATAAATAATATATTGGGTCTAGAACTACTCATATTATTGGGCTGTTCTATCCTTGAACAACTCAATAAAATAATCGTAATCAAAAAAGATATTTGCTTATAACCACTCATAATCTTCTTATTTTCTAGGTAAATTAATCTTACTGAGATTACTTAAATATCACCAAATAACTGGTAAGAATACAGTCATTTCGGCCTTCCCCCTATTGCTCCAAGCATAATAAGGAATAAAGGTGGTTTTGTGTGATTCCCAGTTGGGCATTTTAATAGTACGATACATTCCTTGTTTTTTATCAGAACGAATCAATATCTCGCTTTCGATAGTGGATATACCTCCTAAAAAATCTTTCCGATGATTTACTTTGAACTTTGTATCCCCTGAAATGTAAACATCTAAAATATTGGCATCTTTGGGCAGATCAGGTGATTCTATGCAATAGACAACAGGCCCTCTTTTAATCGCTACTTGATTCCGTACTTCTTCGATACGCGGATGACCTTCTACAAAATTGGTTTCTAAGGGCATACTTACAGTGATTATATTCCCTTTTTTCCATTTTCTATTTAACTGAGCAAATTTACCTGCTACTACTTTTTCGTTAATACTTTGACCATTAACTTTAATGGTTGTTCCTTCTGCCCAATCGGGAATCCTAAGTAAAATGTCAAAAGCTTCAGTTTTACATTCTTGGATAGTAATAGACACATTACCTTCCCAAGGATAATCAGTTTTTTGGGTAAGCTTGAGATTTGACCCATCAAGTAATTTTGTATTGAGTTCATTACCACCATACAAGTTTACTGCTATACCATTTCCCGATAAACTATATGCCCAACCTGAAGATTTTGCAATGGTACGGACCAAATTAGGTGGGCAGCAAAAACAATCAAGATAAGGTTCCCTTATGGGAGATTCGGTAACATTTTCATGGGCATGATAATCCCTTGACCCATGGATCATCCGTAATGGGTTAGAATAGAAGTAGTTTTTACCTTCAAGACTGATTCCAGAAAGTGCACTATTGTACAATACCAACTCCATAACATCGGCATATTTTGATTTTCCATGCAACCCTAACATTCTATAATTGAACATTGAATTACATACATTGGCACAGGTTTCATTATAGGCAGTCATGTTGGGCATCATGTATGCATCAATAAATCCTTCTTGGATCATATCCCTGTTGCTGGAAGCACCATAATGCGCCTGACCAACTGCACCAGTAACATACATCTTTTGTTCCGTTACATTATTCCAAAGCCTATCCAAAGCATCGATCAAGGCTTTTTCACCAGTTTCGGCATATACATCTGCTGCTCCGGCATAATAATATAATGCAAGTACTGCATGACCAACAGCTTCGCTAGACTCTCTAAGTGGTGTACGTTCCTGCACCATATCACCTATCGGATACCCCTTGGTTGTTTCGTGATGGACCACTTTATATTTACCACGATTGTTGATGAATCTTTCTGCCAGTTTTAAGTATTTGCTATCTTGGGTCGTTCTATATAGCTCTACTAAACCCATTATTTGGGTCTGGTTAAAGCCAAACCTGCCGTATTGCTTAGTCTCAGGGTAAAAGATAGTATAAAGTAAGTCTGCATGTTTTATAGCAATATCCAAGAAATTTCTTTTTCCTGTAACCCTATAATGGATACAGGCACTCGTCAATAGATGGCCTGTGTTGTACATTTCATGAAACCTTCGGTTTTCATAGCGGTCAAATTTATCTCTTAGCTGTATCTGGGTCTGTAGATACCCATCCTCTTCTTGCGCTTGACCAATAATCGATATGTATGCATCTAACTTCTTAAGTAAGTTTTCATCTCCATTCTGAGCATAAACATATAAAGCCGCCTCAATCCATTTATAAAAATCCCCATCATGCCAATGCATGCCCTTATGTTGTCCTTTTTTTAGTTTGGCAGCAATCTTAAAATTATTCAGAGCATGACCAGTGTCACCAGTAAGCACCTCTTCCATATATGGCACCATTGATTCTTCACATACCTTGAACTTTTCTGCCCAAAATCCTTCAGTCCATTTGCAATCACCAATGTCGATACTTTTTAGACTGACATGTGGACTTTCCAAATTATTGATAATCCCTCTTTCTTGTGCATTTGTAAGCACTGCTGTACAAAATGAGAGAATAAGTAGTACTATATTTTTCATTGTTCATATTTTAATTATCATGTTCACAAAATAACATCTAAATAATTGTTATCAGTTGATAAAATTTATCTTCTTATTACTGTATTTTACCCCTTGCCAGACTCATTTCATTTAAAGTAGGTTAATCGAAGGTAATCAATAGAAATACTCCTACTATAAACCCAACATAATGAGCAGTAAGGTACCCAAAAGGCCAGAGAGGCCCATAACCAGTGATTGTAATGTGAACTTTTTATAGAGGATATCTGGAGGTACTTCATGTAATCTATTGAGTAACCAAAAGAAACTGGCATTTGCATGAAAGACACAAAATGATCCGGAGCCTATCAGTGCTGCTACCATTTCAGGTGAGATAGGTAAAGTATTTACCATAGGGCCGAGCATAGAAGCAGTACCAACCAAAGAAACAGTTATAGATCCAGTAGATATAGTAAGTATGGCCGCTACTATAAATGGAAGCAAAATACCGAATAGCGGAAGCTCTGAAAACATAGAGACAAGTTCACCTTGGATACCTGTCTCACGGATAACATAACCTAACGCCCCGCCAGCGCCAGTAATCATGATCACCAATGCTGACTTGACAATAGCTTGTTCTACTAACTTATTGGTCCTACTTTTCCTATCCTCATTTTTTAGTTGAAAAATAGCTATAAAAGCCCCAATCGATACTGCTACTAAGGGCATAGAGATAAAATCGAAGAACCTTCCCATGGTAATGTTTTCTTCTAAATCTAGAAATGCACCAGAAGCAATCAACAAGATAGGGGCAACAATGGGTAGAAGGTCTAAAAGAAGATTGGGCTTAAGGATCTTCCTATTTGGTAAATCTTTACCTTTTATCTTTAATTTTTCTTCAAGCTTTTTATCATAAGCTATCCATGAATCTTTCACAGAGAAAATGACCCAGATTATACCTCCTACCAATGCGCAACATGCAACAAATAAATTACACAAAAGCATTTTACCCATATCTGTATTTAACATAGAAGCTACTGCCATAGGACCTGGTGTAGGAGGTATTAATGTATGGGCTACGGTAAGGCCAGCAGCCAGGGAAAGACCTATGTATAAAACTGGTTTTTTACTTTTCACAGACAATGATTCTGTGACTGGCTGTAAAAGTATGTATGCCACATCTACAAAAACAGGAATTGAAATTACATAACCCGTTACACCCATAGCCCAAGGAAGTTGCTTCCCTCCAACTTTTTTGACAATCGTATCTGAAATTCTAAAAGCGCCACCTGTTTCTTGCAGTACTTCTCCGATAAAAGCACCTAAAATAATAATGATGGCTATCCATCTCAAGGTCTCACTGAAGCCAATGAGTAGCACCTCTATTGTATGTGTGCCTCCTAGCCCAAAAGATATACCCAATAACAATGCGGTCAATATCAATGCTATAAAGGGGTGTATCTTCCATTTAGAAATTGAAAATATCAGTAATAATAGGCAACCTAAAAGTATGGATATGTTGATCAATGTATTCAAACTTCAGATTTTATGCTCATGGAAAGGCGAATGCTATGAATTATTCGAATTATCCATAAAACTGTATGAATATTATTACAAATCAAATCCATATAGTTTAATTGAACCTATACTTATCCATTCTTTCGATATCATAATTTTCAAATCGTCTCTCAAGTAACCAACGAGGTCTTTCTAATGTGGATTCCCACTTGAATAACTTTTTGAACATCAGCCTCACTTTTTCAGGATATTTATAAGCTAAATTATTTTGTTCGGCAATATCATCAGTAATTAGATATAGTTCAGCTGGTCTATCAGGGTAACGTATCAATTTCCAATCGCCATCCCTTACAACAGCCCTACAATCCTTTTTCCAATACATCAATTGATGTGGCCTGTCTTTTTTTTCACCATTAATGTAGGGTAACAGATTAACTCCATCTAAATGATGCAAAGTATCCAAGCTCCCACCAGCTGCCCTTACAAAGGTTGGCAGTAAATCTAGTGTACTTACAGGATAATCATAGTCAGTACTGGGTTTTATCCGATCCGGCCATTTCAAGAGGAAAGGGACACGGATTCCTCCTTCTAGATAATTAGATTTTGTACCACTCAATGGCAAATTAATTGAACCATTTTTATCACTGGGTCCGCCATTGTCATTCGTAAAGACCACTATGGTATTTTTATCTATATCAAGTTCTTCTAACTTTGTCAATACCACACCACATGCCCTATCCAGTGCAAGTGTCATGGCTGCTACTTTCTTACGAAGTCCTGTTAGCTGGGGAAATTTACTTAAATCTTCTTCTAATGCATCCATTGGTGTATGCACAGCATTGAACGACAAAATTGCAAAAAAAGGATTATCCTTATTCTGTTCTATAAATGCAGCTGTTTTGTCCCCAAGATCATCTGTTAAGTATCGATCGGGCTCTTTAAAACTTTCAAATCCTTGCTCAAGTTTATTGAGCGTTTCAGAGGGTTCTTTAGCATAAGCAAAATAACTTCTGGCCCCGCCTCTAAAACCATAAAACTCATCAAAACCCCGCTTTGTTGGATGGAAACGGTCAGCTCCTCCAAGATGCCATTTTCCAAAAAAAGCAGTCTTATAACCAAGGGTCCTGAGGTAATCGGCGATGGTCGTTTCATCTAATGGAAGTCCCATATCCTCTCCATCCTGAGCAGAGACTTTACTCATATACCCCGGAACATTATTTTCCTCGAAGCCAAAACGCTGTTGATACCTCCCTGTCAATATTCCTGCCCTTGAAGGGCCACAGGTCGCATCAGATACATAACCTTGGGTAAACCTTACACTATGTGCTGCCAATTTATCCAAATGAGGCGTCTTCATCACCTTACTCCCTTGAAAACCAAAATCTGCGTAACCTGCATCATCAGAAATAATCAATAAAATATTGGGTTGCCTTTGTCCGATAAGTAAATGCTGGAAACAGCAAAATAGAAGTAGTAAAATTAAAGGTCTCATCTTTTTGATTTCCTATTGTCCAAATTTTTAGTAGTAGATATAAATGCATGATAGGGCTCATCCAACCCCATCATGCTAAATCTACTTATCAATATCCAAAATTTTGAACCATACCCGATCTTTCTATTTCGTTCAAAGGGATAGGCAGATAATAATGTTGTACATCAAATGTTCTGTCTTCGATTATTCCGGCATCTATCATGGTTAGGGTTCCATTGGGATCCAGTTCCCCTTGGTCGTTCCTTTTCTCCCATTGTACACCTAAAACATCTGCCCCTAAACGCTCAGTATTCATCCATCTTCTAAGATCAAAAAACCTATGCCCTTCAAAAAATAATTCCATCTGTCTTTCATATTTTATATCATTCAACAACTCTTCACCAGAAGAGGTTATAGTGGGCAGTCCTACCCTTTCGGCTACCATACTTACATATGTTCTTGCTTCAGCCTCATTTCCCAGTTGATATTGTGCCTCGGCATAATTCAAATAAATTTCGGGCATCCTCGCTAATGGATAAGGCCTATTTGGAGACTGCTCAGCATCAATTACAATGTTTTCATCTAAGAATTTACGCAAGTTATAACCAGTCGCAGCATAATGGTTAGGACCTGGGGCATCCTTACTTTCTGCCCCACCTGGTGCCCAATATTCCAACTCGCGGCCTTTAAATATTGCTCCTTGATAATTGATGTTGGCATAAAACCTCAACTCCCTGTTCTCATACATACTTTCAGGACTGTATCCACTTTCTGGGTCAGTAATCCTTTCTCCATTTGCCATTTTGAAATCTTGAACAAAATTATGGGTTGGATTGCTCAGACCCCAACCTCCTGCACCAACTGGCGATTGCGCCTTATCGGGCAATGTGTTAAAATCAAAAGGGACATTGGCGAAATCTGGATGGAACGGACGAGCGAAAATAAGTTCTGAATTAGGGCTTAAAAACATCTCTTGGTATTCTTTGGCACTTCCAATAGGCACTAAAGGGAAAGCATTTAAATCTATAAGTTCTTTAGCTGCATCTGCTGCATCTTGCCATTTGCTAGCTTTACTATAATCGTATAAAGGACCGTTAGGAGCTGTTGAAGGGTCATGAAGTTCACTTGCCGCATATAAAAGTACCCTTGATTTAAGTGCCATACATGCTCCAATACCTACTCTGCCAAAATCAGCGCCCGATCTGGTAATCATATCTTGAGGAAATAACGCAATCGCCTCGTTGAGTTCATTTACTATGAAATCAACTACTTCTTCATAAGAATTTCTTGGGACTATAAAATCATCTGAAAGCTCAAAAGGTCTATCGATGATAGGCACCCCGCCAAAAAAATTGATCAATCTGGCATAACCGTTTGCCCTTAAGTATTTCATCTCTCCTTTTAGTATTGCTACCTCTTCAGGATTTGAGGCAGCTACCGGGCTATCATCTATCTTGCTCAAAAAATCATTGGCAGTACCGATATAACGATAATATTGCTCCCACTTTTGTGTAAAGAAACCCATATTATTGGCATTGATATCACCTCTGGTAATTCGGTAGTTCTGAGGCACAAAATGAAACCAGCACTCATCAGAAGCATTTTCGATACTTATCCTTCTTGTCCACCAATTATCTAGATTTAGGCCCCAATTCTCTGTAATATTGTATGTATAAAAAACCAAGCTTTCTGTTAAATCGATGTTACTGTACACGTCTGCCTCAGAGTAAGCATCTCTTGGTCTTACATCTAGTACTTCTTCTGCACAGCCCAAGCACATAAATAAAGTTGTAATAAAAATTGCTATGTTATATTTCAAATTTCTCATGATAGTCATTGTTTAAAATTGAATATTGGCACCTAATGATAGGCTCTTTAATGGTTGGTAAAGACCTGCTGAAAAGTTGTAGTATCTGCTCATTTCAGGATCAAATCCTTTTAGATCTTTTAATTTATCGAAGGTTATTAGATTGGTGCCTCTAGCAAATACCCTCACTTCTGCAAACTTGATCAATGATGCAGGGAAATTATAGGCAAGCTCTAGTTCTTTGAGCCTTATGAATGATGCATCTTGCAACCAAATATCTGAAAGTCTTGAGTTATACGTGTCACCTAGTTGTAGTGCCCTAGGAAATCTTGCTTCTGTATTCTCAGGGGTCCATCTTCCTTCATAAAGGAACAAGGGCCTATTGCCTTCATTGTCGAAACGGACCTCTACTTCGGCCCGGGCCTGTCCTTGGAAAAGGGTATTCAATTCGAAACCTTTGTATGTAAACCTTCCAAATACGCCAAATTGTATTTCAGGAATAGGAGAAGTATATTTTCTTATTACATCATTACCCGTAATTTCTCCATCTCCATCTGTATCAACATATTTTACATCACCTGGTAATGTACCTGGCAATTTTGCCTCAGTTGCGTCTACCTCCGCCTGATCCCTGAATATACCATCTGATGGATAGATCAGATATGAATTCATTGGATAGCCTTCCCTTTTTCGCCATTCAGGAACATCCTGTGCTTCGTCTAAGTAGATTACTTTGTTTTTTGCCAATGTAAAATTTCCACCAAAACTATAACCTAGCACTTTACCGGTATTGTTATAGCTCAGTTCTGCTTCAAAGCCATAACTATTTACTTCACCGATATTTTCCTGTGGCAGCTCTAATGCAGTGTAGTCTGGTACTGAGGCATTTCTCCTGACAAGGATATCTGTTCTTGTCTGATGAAAATAGTTAACGTTTCCTGAAATCTTATCATTGAACATAGCGAAGTTCAATCCGATGTTTTTAGCATATGCCTGCTCCCAGGTAATGTCTGGGTTCGGAACATTTGAATTAAAGAAAGTATTGACTTGTACGGGGTTCTCTCCAAATATGTAATAATTCCTGTTTCTTGCATTACCGCCACCATAATTATATCTGGTCAAATATTGGAAAGCAGGGACACGATCGTTACCCATTTTTGCCCAAGAGGCACGTATCTTCAAAAAGTCGAGCCAATTCCCAGCAATCCCTTTCATAAAAGCTTCCTCAGATATTACCCATCCTGCCGATATACTTGGAAAGGTACCGAACCTGTTACCTTCAGCAAAATTTCCAGAACCATCGTGTCTCAAGGTAAAATCGATAAGGTATTTTTTCTTAAAATCATAGGCCACAGATCCAAAGTAATTCAATCTTCCCCACTCTGTTGATTCCCCATTACTCCTCTGACCATCATCACTACCTGCGAACAAGGATGGATGTTCTGCTGAAATCAGGTCACGTTTATAGGCTGAAAATTGTTCCCACGTTCCGGTCAACTGTTCAAATGCCACAAAACTTTTAATCGAATGGTCACCCAATGTCTTATTATAACTCAACTGCGCATTGTGGTAATTTTCATTGAACTTAAAATATGTATCCTCAACACTCAAAAAGTTACCTGTATTAAAGTTGAATCCATTCAATGGAATATATTCATCATTTGTTTGATCATAATCGTAGACTGTCCAAGTATTGTTGAAAAGCTTTGTATCTACATTTCTTTGGGTAAAAGTGCTTTTCCCTCTTATGCTCAATCCTTTGAGTATCCAGTCCAAATCGATGTCAGCAGTAAATTGAGTACGTAACTCACTGTTTTGTTGATCCCTGAAGCCAGAGGCATTACTTGCCATAACCCTGGGGTTATTGCCATTTTCAGCAGCAAACCCGAAAAGACCATTGGGATAAATACCTACCTCCGTGGGCAATGTTACCTGCAAGTGTTTATGGATATGGGCTGCATTTACGCCCGGCTCGTCACGGTTTGCCCTTGAACCGAATACATCGACACCCAATTTCACTTTTTCGTGTAACTTAATATCTGTATTGGACCTGATTTGATACTGTTCAAAACCTAATGCTCCTGAGGCATATAAGCCGTCTTGTTTTTGATAATTCCCACTTACAAAATATTTTACGGATTCATTACCACCTGAGATTGACAAGCTATTACGGGTTTCAAAAGCCATATCCTTCATGGTCAGGTCATACCAATCTGTATTGGGATAATTGATCGGGTCATTTCCTGCTGCGAAATTCCTGATATCTTCTTCACTAAATTTCAGAGGATTTCCATACCGCGTATCGATTTCATTTTGATAGGTGGCATATTGTGCAGAGTTCATCATTTCCGGTACCCTTGTAAAATTTGAAAAGGTATTGATAGTACTGAAATTTACCCTCGCTTTTCCAGACTTCCCTCTTTTGGTGGTTACCAATATTACCCCATTGGCTGCCTGGGCGCCATAAATTGCAGCTGCTGCATCTTTTAATACTGTAAAACTTTCTATGTCACTGGGTGCCAGAAAGGCAAAACTGTTTGTAGGTACACCGTCTACTACGATTAAAGGGGCATTGTTACCTAGAGTAGAAGTTCCTCTTATCAAAAGTGTAACGGCATTGTTCCCATCAGCACCAGGATAACCACCCCTATCGTTTACGATCAATCCGGACACCCTACCCGCCAATGATTTTGTGAGGTTTGTACTTGCAGTGGTCTCTATTTCTTTAGCATTGACAGTACTTATCGACCCTGTCAATTCTCCTTTCTTTTTAACTGAATAACCGACTACAATTATTTCATCTAATTGTTCAGATGCTTCGGCCAATGATATATTTATCTCACTTTGAGAACCGATTTTAACCTCTTGGTTCTCATAACCTATAAAGCTGAATGTAAGTATGTCCTCTGGACTATTTGCATTTAGTGAATACTTTCCATTGATATCGGTAATAGTACCAATTGTTGTCCCTTTAATGACAACATTTACCCCGATCAAAGGAGCATTATTTCCATTTTGGTCAGTAACTGTCCCTGATATTTTACCTTGACCATAACTGATTACGGTCATGATCATCAGCATGTTGAATATACAGACATGCTTTAACGATAGTCGTTTTCGTTCCATATTTACGTGGGTTTTTAATGAATGATATTTACAAAGTGAGCGAAATATGGCTTAACGATATTGGTCAAAATTATCTTGTTACTACAGTATTTTATCCCTTTCAAGAAATTACCCTCCATATACCTTCGATCCAAGATTTGTCTATGGATAAGTATTGTAATCTATTCTAAAATGAGTTACAGGCCCACAGGGATAGAAATGAAAATAAAATGAGGACTTATTTTTAGCAAAGTGTAAAAAAATAAGCCTATATCGGCTCATTTATATTTATGGCAAGCAAGTTAAAAATGAGGAATTGGTCTTCTATTGATATTTATAACCTATGGCGGTAATTATTGGGGGTACAGCCAATGATATCTTTAAAATTCTTGTAAAAATTTGTGATGGAATTATAACCTGCCAGATAGCAAACATCAGATACAGAAAGATTATTTTCTAAAAGCAGACGAGAGGCATTCCTTACACGTACCTCATTCAAAAATTGTGTGAAGGATTTATTTGTCATTTTCTTGAAAAAACGACAGAAAGAGTTAGTCGTCATACAGGCTACATCTGCTACATCTTCCAAACTTATATTACTTGCATAATTATCTGAGATGTATTTGATTATGGCGTCTATACGTTGTAAGGATTCATTGGCATATTGTCTCATATCTGTAGATGATAACACGGTTTGTTCATCTGCCATAGATAACCTCCACAATAGATTCAATAGTTTTATACGTTGTTCTGCTGGCTCAAGCTCAATGATATCAATAAAGTCTTTTTTAAGATTATCACTCAACTTTTTGTCAAAGCATATCCCGAATTTTGCTTTTTCCAATAATGTATTGATACTTGAAAATACAGGATTGTTAAAAGTCCCTTCTGCTATAAAGTCATCAGTAAATTTCAAGACTATGGTCTTCACTTTGTTGGAATCATCCCCATTGTAATACGATGGATCATTTCTCCAAAGATGAGGAAGGTAGGGTCCTACCAAAACAAGGTCACCTGGATGAAATTGAGAAACACTATCACCTACAAAGCGGATTCCCTTACTCTTGGTGATATAAATGAGCTCAAATTGTTTATGATAATGCCATGATGAATCAAAACAAGGGATTTCCTTGCAAATGGCATTAAATCGTTCGTCAGCGAAGTCCTCTGTCTTTTTTAGAACCAGTTTCATTTTATTAATATAGGAATAAAATCCTATTATTTAAACCGCACCATATATTCCTATTATCTAATATAAAATTGATAACATTATTTCCCATTTATAATAGGTATAAAAGAGCCTTTGTTAAATCCTTTTAACTCCTTTTTTATTTCTATGAAATGAGATTTGATAGCCTTAAAATTTTTGTCCTGTACCATTTTTTTATCGAACATTGAACTGCCCATTCCTACTCCATAAGCACCCGCCACAAAAAAGGACCTGATATTTTGTAATGAGACACCTCCTGTTGGGATAAGTTTTATTTTATTTAATGGTGCCAGAACATCTTTCATATATTTTACTCCCAGTAAAGTTGCAGGAAATACTTTTACTGCTGAAGCACCAAGAGTCCAAGCTCTATATATCTCTGTAGGTGAATATGCACCAGGAAATATCGGTTTATCAAGTTTTACACAGTACTTGATTACCTCCTCGTTCAGGATAGGTGTTACTATGAATTGTGCACCAGCTGCATTGGCATTTTCAAGGTCTTCCATGGTACAAACTGTTCCTGCCCCAATGTTTAAAAGCGGAAACCGCTCTCTGAGATTACTTATTATTTCCATTGCTCTAGGAGTGTTCATCGTAATCTCTAGTGTAGTGAATCCTGCCTTTTCATATAAATCTGCCAATTCATAAATTATATTCTCAGACAATCCTCTGATGATACCGATAACAGGTGTTCCGTGATAGTTATCCCAAGAAAATGAAGCATTATTTGCCATATTGATATAGTATTTTTCTTTGCCCTAATAAAAAAGCCCTTTCGAAGACATTGCCATTAAAGAAGACAAGTTTTTGATTATCGAAAAGTGTCTGTAATGCTATCCGGTATAAACGGTACATCTGTCCAAAAGCCGCCAAGAAAATTTTTCCATCTCCTTTTTTTAGATAAGAAAGTTCATCACCGATTAACAGGCCACTCAGGAAATAAAGATTATCTTTCTTATCGAATGTATGCAGTATATCCCTTGCCCTGATCGAGAACAAACTTTCGGTCAGCTTATGTTCAAAGCCCAAAATAAGCCCTTCTTTAAAAAAGTCCTCTCTGTTCATTTCCAATGGACCTTTATCTACTGAATATGATAGGATACTTTTTTTTGAAAGGAGTTCGAACAATTCTCCAGTCATAAAACTTTTGAGTCCTGTAAACTTTCTTTCTTTGTAGGTCAAATGTTTGCTATGCGTACCAGGTAACAGTAATATCCCCTTACCAAAAGGGGCCAAATACTCTTCGAGGCCGACAGCCTGTATCTCTTCCCCTCGCATCATTCCTGTTGAGGATTTGACACCAGAAATTAATAGGGTCTTGATCTTATTGTTTTTTGATAAGTATTTCCATTTTAAGTTGTTCCCATTTTTTGAGATTGGGAAATCTGCATAACCTAACTCTAAAAGTCCGATATTGGCCGATGCCATACCTGTAAGAATTACTAAATGCTTTTGATGCTCTTTAGGAAATTGTAAGATTTGCTCAGAAAGAAAGTCTAGGAAATATTCGTGTTGATTTATTTTATGCTGTAAGCTATATTTTTGATGGACTGCTCTTATTCCTTGATCGTTGTTGATCTGGGCAAGTACTTGAAGTGTGCTTGTTTCGACCAGCCTCAACCTAAAATTAGTTGTGCCCCAATCTCCACTTATGAAATGGGTAGGTATCTTCATTTAATTCAATGCTTTGGTTACCCTTTTTTTGATAAGATAGTCATCGAGTGCAAAAGTAGAGCAGTCTACACCTATTCCACTGTTTTTGATACCTCCATGGGGTAGGTAGATATCATATTTAAATCCATTCAAGTGTACCTCCCCAAATGCCAGGTTTTCTGTCATTAAGGCGAGTGTGGCCTCGTTGGTAGAATAGACATAAGAAGCCAGTCCAGCTTCGGTATCATTGGCCATATGGATAACCTCATCTATTGAAGTAAAGGATGAAATAATTGCTATAGGGCCAAAGATTTCTTGTTGTAAAATTGTAGCATTTTTGTCTTCTAACCGAATTACTGTAGGTTGGAAATAATAACCTACTTCACCATAGGGTTTTCCACCGATTAATACTTCCCCTCCCTGTTTTACGGCTTCGTTGACTATATCGCGGATCTTGGTAACAGACTGTTTATTGGCCAAAGGTCCCATTTCTGGCTTGTTTTGTTTTCCAAAACCCAATCGTATGTTTTCAAATTTACCAACGAGTTCTTGAATGAACTTATCGGCCACTGACTCTTGAACATAAAATCGATTTGGCGCCACGCATATCTGGCCTGCATTTCCAATTTTTAAAGCTGTACCATGTGCAACAGCTAGCGATATATCTGCATCTTCAAAAACAATAAAAGGTGCATTTCCACCACATTCCATGCTGAATCTTTTTATGGAGGTATCAATACTTTGAGCAACCAGTTTTTGGGCTGTTTCAGTAGAACCTATCATGGTTATCATTTTAGGGATGGTACTCTTACAAAGTGGGATGCCTACCTCTTCTGTATCACCACAAATAATATTGATCACCCCTTTTGGAAAATCTATTTCTTTGCATAAGCTACCTAATATATAGGCTGATAAAGGTGAAAACTCTGAAGGTTTGATTATGATGGAGCAGCCAGCTGCCAAAGCAGGCCCTAGTTTAAATCCAAGATTGAGCAAGGGAAAGTTATAGGCCAAAAATGCTACTACTACACCTAATGGCTGATGCATAATACTGTGCTTGTGTGTGCCATCCCTGTCTTCTATGGATATCTCATGCCTGTTCTTTATTTCATTTGAATAATATTTCAATGAGTCGATAATACTCTTCAAGTCTTCTTCTGTACCTTCCCATACTTTTCCCATCTCATACATGATACTTTCTCGAAGTAGTTTGCTGTTATCGATGATGATATTTCTTAATTTATCTATCCATTCCGTTCTTTCTTCTACCGGTAATTTAGACCAATATTCGAAGCCATTCTGTGCTGCCTCTAATGTCTTTTGTGTGTCTGCTTCAGTCGCCCAAGCTATTTGGGCAATATTTTGTTCATCAGCAGGGCATATCACTTCATGATACTTGCCATTGGCCGACTCGGTAAGAAGGCCATCTATATATAATTTTTTTATGCCAAAATTCAATTTTTATATCTATCTAAGTTTTAAAATTTATTTAAATAGTCTGACGACCATTAGAGGAGGCTGCATTATAACTCATCGCGTATTTATGAAGGGCATCTTCATTCAACGCTACCCCCAACCCTGGTGCATCAGATATTATTATCTCTCCGTCCTTGAAGATCATATCTGAAGATGTGAGCTCATCCCTTAATCTATTTTCCGTCCTATCATGCTCTATATAACACACAGGGTTTTTAATGCGACCTGGAAGACAATCTAGGTTACTTATGAAGTGGGCCGCAGCAGAAAATGCTATCCCTGTCCCCCAAGTATGAGGCACGACTTCAACACCATAGACCGAAGCAAGAACAGCTATCCTTTTAGCCTCGGTGAGTCCACCTGTGGAACAGATATCTGGTTGTACAATATCTACCGACTGGGATTTTAATAGGGTTTGAAACCCGAATATGAGGTATTCACATTCGCCACCAGAAATAGGGATTATCGTCTTGGTCCTCAACTCGGAATACTGATCGTAATATTCAGGAGAGACTGGCTCTTCGAACCAGTATATATTATAGGGCTCAACAGCTTTTGATAGATATATGGCCTCCCTTAAGTTATATGCATGGTTGGCATCTATCATTAGATTAATGTTTGGACCAATGGCTTTACGTACCATTTTAACATTTTCGATGTCTTCTTCAATAGAAAGCCCTACTTTCATTTTCATGGCTTTATATCCCAAATCAACGTACTGCATCGCTTCCTTACAGATAGTTTCACTGAGTTTGCCATTACAGTGGGAAAAATACATACCTGTTGCATAGGGGATTATCTTGTCCCTTTTTTTTCCACCAAGCATGAGATGTACAGGTTGTTCCAGAATCTTTCCCTTTAAATCCCATAATGCTACATCGATTGCACTTAGGGCAGAAACCAAGATGCCCCTTCTTGCAAAATCCAGTGTCCGTCTATACATGGTACTCCAGATTGTTTCTGTCTCTAACGGATTTTTCCCGAGTACAAATGGGGTCAGATGTTCTATGCCTGCACTTACGATTCCAGCGGGTCCGTAACCTTCACCCCAACCAACATGACCTGTATCACTGGTAATTTTAACTATGCAGATACGTCTTTCAGAATATTCCCACTGGGAAAAATAAAAACTCTCTTTTAGTTTATCAGAAAGAATAAAACTTTCAATGGATATTATTTTCATTTTCGCCTATTTAAAATATCATGGATCAAGTCAAACTGTTTGAATACCCTAGGACTACTGTTGCAAGGATAAGCATAAAGAGTCCGGCCTTAAGGAATAAAAATGGTCTTTGCGAATTATCCCACTCTTTATTAAGGTACGCCCATGCATTGCTTATTATCAAAGAAACCCCGAGTAATATAGGCCAACCTATTATAGGTCCTATATCGCCCATCAATGTAGCACCTTGACCGTATATACCCAATGCCCCAAACCATAGTATACCTGCAGCAACCGACCAAAAATAGGACTTCCCAGATTTAGGTGCCTTAAAAGAGTGCCATGATTTATTTTTTATAAGTAAGAATAAAGCGTAGCCTATGTTCATTAAATATGCACCAAATAATACGACTATCCAAATGGCCAAACTGCTATTGCGTACATTTACGCCATTTGCTTCTGCTGTCTTACCTACTTCTTGGGCATTTACGAAACCAACATTGAGTAATGCTGATAATATACCACTTGAAAAGGCTATGACCAAGCCAAGCTTAAAGTCTGCTTTGATACCTAATACTTTTTTTTGATTATTATCACGCTGAATACCTGCATAGGCGGTCAAAGTAACGCCAACTATCATTAGTAAAACACCTACAATCACATAGGGAAATGTAGGTAGTGTCAACACACTCTCTAACTGGAAGAAGGGAATCAAACAACCAACCGCAGCACAAAGCCCCATTACTATTCCATAAGTCAAGGACATACCGATGTATGGTACACTTTTACCAAACATGATACCTCCTATTCCCCAAAGAAAACCAAATAGCATCCCTTTCCATATTGCTGGCCAAGGAGCTCTTTCAATGATGTAAAAAAGATCTGGAACAACCATGAGTGCCCATATCAAAGGTATAAGTAGCATAGCAACAGTTGAGTGTACTAACCACCAAGCTTCCCATTTAAGTGGTGCCATGAACTTCATTCCAAGACCAAAGGTCCCTTGGAAAATACTTGCTACAATAACTAAGGTAAGAGGTAAGATCGCAAATTCCATTTTCATATCATTTACACAAATGAAGTGTAATAAACGAAATTTCAGTTAGTAGAATTTACCCTGTTATTCCATTATTTTACCTATCCTCTTTATTTTTTATGACATAGCCCCATATTTATTCTCAGTTAATTGCTGTCATTTTTTTAATTAAATATATAATCAATTATAAGTTATTAATGATTGTAGAATTCCATAAAGATATATCAGGGTGATAAAGTATAATCAATCATACCAGAATGACATTTGTATTTTCAATAGCATGAAAAAATACAAATAAAGTACCCATACCACTTTGAAAATCTGCATAAGAATAATTATATTGATAGGCAATCCCTATCTTTCTCTGGCAAAAAACACAACTACCTGAACATAAGATGAATTTTTAGCCGAACCAATCGTGAAAGAAAAAACCCTATTCAATATTTTGGAACCGAAAGGAAGTGACCTTTACTACACCTATGATTATGATAAGATTTATAACTTCTGTAATTCTATAGGATATGATTTTGTAGATTTTTACGGTAGGGACCTATTTGACTGCCAATGTTTTAGAACAGATAGTGAAGACTTCCATTTGTTCTTTTTATTACAGAATATCAGTTCACTTACAGAATTTGACCCTGATTTTTCATTACTCGTTTTCCCTCAGTTTATAAAAAGGCAGACCAATCTAAGACCCCACATGAACTACTTGATTCCTGAAATAGACCTGCCACTAATAATGATCAAACATATTATACTGAACAGGGTATATTCTGTAGATATAAAAAAGCCTTTTAAAGATATAAATGAGAATGGGAAATATTACTTCAAATATATCTGATATGTACCGCCGTTTCCTTTAATTTAGTAATCGATAATTGTATTTATGCTCATTTTAAAAAGTATAGGATAGTATGTTGAACCTGCCCATAAATATGTACAATAAATCGATACTTCACTGATAAGTTGAAAATTATACACCCTATTTCAGATAATGTCATTAACTACTTTTCCGTTTTTTTGGGATATCGTAAAAAAATTGTTCTTTGATAATCTTTTCATTGGATACCTGATAAACTATCAATTCATCTATTTCCAATAGCTGTCCATTATACATCTGAAGTTTGGAAAACATTCGGATACAAAAGTAATCTTTGCCCACTACAGGTTCAGATACCTCATGTTCATGCCAGGTCTTTATAGTGGTTATAAATTCATTTTCCTTTTGAAGGATTTTAGAAAGACCTTCAATCTTCACTTGAGGATGAAAATCTGGTTCAATGCGTATTACATCTAGATCAAATAATTCTTTCTGTGCACGTATGAATTCCCTTTTCCTTAACAACTCCACTAGTTTTTTACTAATTGTTCCTATGCTCATTTTACTTTTGTTTTCTTGCAAAGAACTCCAAAGCAAGACTACTTTTTCTTGAGATTTGTCAAGAAATAATCAATTTTTTCTTTTGAGCCTACTCAATGTTTCTTCTGAAATACCAAGCATTGAAGCGATATATTTAGAGGGTACATTAAGAAATAAATCCCGATTTCTTTGAAAAAAGACCTGAAAACGCTCTTCGGCCTTCATACTCATAAGTTCAAATGTCCTGTATTCTAATGCACTGAGGGCTTTTGCAAGCAATATATTTTCAAAATCGAGCCATTGACTATATTTTTTGCAGAGTTTGTAATGACTGTCAACTTTGATGATATGGATTTTTGAGTCAGTGATGGCTCCAATATTCCAAAAACTGGGTTTCCTTTCCACGAAACTAGAAATTGCAGTAACAAATTTACCTCTTCCACCAATCCAGACAGTGGTTTCCTTTCCTTGACGATCTAATCTGAACATGCGTAGATAACCTTCTTCAATAAGAGCAAGTTTATTTGCCATTTCACCTGCTCTTACAATAAGGTCCATTCTTGAGAGCTCAATCGTCTCAAATGCCGATTCAATCTCAGTAGATCCAGCTTGAGGTAAGCTTACATAATGCTCAATGATTTGTGAAAGGAAGCTCAAAACTCAGAGTTTATATTCGTTACCAAATAGCCTAAATATGGAAATGTAATTATCTCAAGATTTAATCATTCAAATTAAATATAACAGAAAAATCAAATAACTTAAGAATCTGTATCCTATGGGGGTTTAAACCTTCGGACAAAAATAGCCCTCTAGAATCTAGGCTAAATATAAATCAAGATTATTTGAAGGCTAACAGAGCGTACCTCTCCGGAGGTATTGTTTTTCTGAGTTGAGTAACGGTGAAGCTTGGTTTTCACATTGTAACAGATGCTGGTGAATCAATGTGAAAACTACTATTTTTTCGTGTCAATGAAAAAAACTGACAATTACGCAGTTTAAATCTTATTGACGATATATAGGTCATACCGTTCTTCATGAAAAGTATGTCCCCACTGCTCAACCTCTACCGAGTTGGTAAGGCAAAAACCTTTTTTTTCATACATGGCAATAGCCTTTTTTTGTACGTCTGTTGTAAAGAGATATATATTTTGGTAGCCTTTTTCCTTGGAAAAATCAATTGCCTCCTTAAATAATTTTTTCCCTATTCCACTCCCTCTAAAAACAGGATGTACCAAGAACCAACGTAATTGTGCTTCATTTTTAGGTCTGTGCAATATAGCGATACAACCAATTATCCTATTATTATATTCAGCCAACCATATGCGGTCTTTTTCTTCTGAGTAGTTTTCGAAGGATTCATAAAAAGTTTTGGCTACATAGCTCTCAAATTTTTGTGAATAGCCAGACTCTTCGGCATATAGTGACCCATGTAGATGAATCAGATATCCGATGTCCCCTGGTCTTAGACCCTGACGATATACGACATTCTGGGCCAATTTTTTCTTATCATATGGAATTGATAATAAATCTTTAATGGTGGACATCGAGCCTACCAACATTGTTTTTTCCCAATTGTCTAATCTATCAGTAAAATCTCCGATTTGCCCATTGGATCTTTTTTGGAGCATATCCAATAGTTTTTTTCCTTTTGCAGTTAGATCAATTTGATAGGATCTCCGGTCTGTTTTCAGAGTAACTTTTTTTATAATATCTTTTTTATCGAACAATTTTAGGATCCTGCTCAGATATCCTTTGTCCAACCCCAACAGTTGACATAAATCCTTAGCCGTAATATTTTTTTGACCATTTATCTCATATAATACCCTAATTTCAGAAAGGGAATAAGGACTATCTAAAAATTGGTTGTTTAGAATACCAAGATGTGAAGTATAAAACCTGTTAAAATCTCTGATCTTGTCTATATGATGATTCATGATAATTTATTAATAGTTGCTTTTGGCAACTAAATTATTTATTATCTGAAGAAAAAAGATAAAAGCAACAAGTTTTTTAATATCGAGTATGTAAGACTTCATATGCTCTATGTAAATAAGCTCAATTATTTATATCAAATTTTTTATTCTTGATAAGCCTTGGTCACCTTGTCACAGTAGTCAAAAAGTTTTTTGGCGTCTTCCATATTTTTTGCACTTTCAGCTTCTTCCGTCACTTTACAATCAGCATAATAAGCTCCATTTGATAATTTCCCATCAGGTACAGTGGCTACCATTACTTGCGTAGCTGCTCCTTCTTCAGGTGAAACCATGGACATAACTATCAATGGGTTCGTCAATATGAATTTAATTTTCTGACCTGTCGTCATATGTCGTCCCAAATCGGTCTTCACACCGCCGGGATGTACAGATACGGCCATTAGATGTGGGTATTGTTCAGCAAATTGCTTTGCAAGTAAAATGTCCCCTAGTTTGGCTTGTTGGTAACGTGCCCGAGGTATATAGGTACTTTCATCCACATTTGTAATGGCTTCCAGATCTATTCGCGGTGCGCCAAATCGGATATGCCCTTTCGATGAGAGCCAAACTTGACGCTTGGTGATTTCTACCAGTATTTTAGCCAATAAGAAATGCCCTATTACATTGATGCCCATCTGTGTCTCAAATCCATCTTTCGTTTTGCCCGGAGGTGTATTCATGACCCCTGCATTATTGATCAGGCAATCAATCTGGTTATAGGATCCTTTTATATGAAAGGCAAAATCCTTGACCGATTCAAGATCACCTAAATCAAGTGTACGGGAGGCATCGATTTGATCATCATCAAAATCTAGGTCTGGATCTTCACTTAGGGATTTTACAAATTCGGATTGTGCCCCTGCGTTTCGCCCTGTAATGATTACCTTGGCATTTGCCATTAAAAGTGCTTTAGTAGTAATGGCACCAAGACCAGCATATCCTCCCGTGATAAGAAAAGTTTTACCGCTCAGGTCTTGATCTCTGATTATATCGAATGCTGTTGTTTTCATGTTCTATTTATATTTTTTCAATAGAACAAATTAAAGGACCTCGATAGAACTAAACATATCCTTTTCGCGGATAGTCTAATAAATTTCGCAGGAACTCAATCAAGATTGCGATATTCACTGGGGCTCATCCCAGTTTTAGATTTAAAAAGTTTGCTAAAGTTCTGTGGATAGTCAAACCCTAATGTGAAAGCTACCCGGCTCACTGAATCGGTCGAATTGAGTAGGATGGTCTTTGCTAGTTCAATCAGATATCCATGTATATGGTCTTTTGCACTCTTTCCTGTTTCGGTTCGTAACATGTCACTCAGATAAGGCCCTGAAATATTAAGTGCTTCCCCACATTGATCTAGGGTTGGAATTCCTTGGTCAATGAGCGCCTCTGAAGCAAAATAGGAATGCAAAAATTGCTCAAACCTTGTGACAAGATCCTTGTTCAGATTGGTACGTGTATAGAATTGCCGATCATAATAACGGCTACTGTATTTCAGTATGGTCTCTAGGTTTTGAACGATCAGTCCTTGCGAATGACGATCCAAGTTCTGATTGATCTCTCCATCAATGGTATTGGCCAATGTATTCAAAAAGCGGCGCTCTTTATCAGATAAGTGGAGTGCCTCATTGGTATCGTAACCGAAAAAAGCATATCTGTGTATCATTTTCCCCAACTCAGACCTTCGAATAAGATCGGGATGAAAGAGAATCGTCCATCCTGTAGACAATGTCTCTTTATCTGCATTCAAAGCTGCATGGGTAAAATTGGCCACTTGACCAGGGCCAATAAATATCATCGTTCCTTCTTGAAAATCATAGGAAGTCCTGCCATATTGAAAACTACCACTTATTTCTCTTTTCATCGCTATGAGATACAGGTCACTAGTAAACTTTACCTTGCTTAGGTCAAGATCTGTTTTGGGCCATCTTCTGATGAGTGTTATAAGTGGGTGTGGTGGCATTTCCGCATGGAGATAATTGTAAACCTGTGCTATACTTTCAATATGTAAAATTTGTCCCATATCCCTAAGATTACTTTTGATGATAGGTTAAAGATAGAGAGTGTAGTAAAAAGAATACTATCATTTTCGGGGAACAATGGATACATTTCACGGATTGTCACTTGGTTATTAGCATTAAAAATCGTACCCTATAGTTTTGTCTATGTATGTTTTATCGATATAGGCTCATACAGATTCAAAGCACTGATGATATTAAACTATGTTACTTGACTAATTGTATTCGGACTTATTAAAGACAATTAGATCCTTTGTAAGTAATCCATATCAATTTGATGAAAAAGACTAATATTATATCATTTTCACTCTTTATTTCTTAGGCATATTACTCTAATCTATTTCTGCTTTATTGACCATCGGAATGACTTCCTTGCCTATCAATTCTATAGATCTCATTAATTGCTCATGGGTCAAAAGTGGATTATCCATTTGAAAGGTAAAACGATCAATTCCTCCAAGAGCTCTAGCATGCTTCAAGATTTTCTTGGCCACATTTTCAGGATTACCTACGACTAACGCCCCATCCTTATCTGATTGTAAATCAAATCCCTGACGTGTAACAGGGGGCCACCCTCTTTCTTCCCCTACCTTATTGAACATTTTAGCGTATCCAGGGTAATAAGTATCTAGGGTTTCTTCATGGTTGTTCCCAACAAAACCAAGTGAATGTAATGAAACCTTCATTCCATTTTCTGGATGTCTGGCCGCAAGGTAAGCTTGTTTGTAGAGATCTACCAGTAGGCGAAATCGTTCTGTTTGCCCACCTATTACAGCAACCACAAGTGGCAGACCTTGCTGACCTGCCTTTATAAAAGAAGCAGGAGTACCACCTACTCCTCTGTAAATAGGTAACCAAGTTTGCAATGGTCTGGGATAAATAGGCTGATTTTTAAGAGGTGGCCTAAACTTCCCATTCCAAGTGACAAATTCACTGTCCCTGATCTTTAACAGTAAATCCAGCTTTTCTTCAAACAAATCGCTGTAGTCGTTGATATTTAAACCGAACAATGGGAACGAATCTGTAAAAGAGCCTCTACCTGCAACAATTTCAGCCCTACCCTTAGAAATCAAATCCAATGTTGCGAAGTTTTGGAATACCCGGACAGGATCTGCAGAACTTAATACTGTTACAGCACTTCCCAGTCGAATTTTTTTGGTCCTCGCAGCTGCTGCAGCAAGGATTACCGTATTAGCAGAATCTAGAAATTCTTTTCTGAAGTGCTCTCCAAGGGCAAATGAATAAAGCCCCATTTTATCAGCAAATTCGATACGTTCCAAAAGTTGATCAATATCTTTTGAAGGGTCAGTAAATGCGCCTGTTTCTGGATCAAGTGTAGCTGCCGCAAAACTGTCTATACCTATTTTAATCATTTTCTTTCTTATGAATTGGTCCTTAATTAAAAATCAATGAAGTAATGTTTATTACCATGCTGAAATATACCTATTACTTCAATCACAATCGATCATTTTAACTGGTCTGAAAACAAAAATCGGCAATGATTATAAGCAATGGATAGTTCTTCAATATTAGTTAAACTTTTTAGGAGATAGTCAGAACTTAAAACTCAGCGTTGGGGCGATAAAAGATATATTTTCAGATTCACCTGATTCTTCGATAAATGAACCGCTGACAAAGACATAGGTCACCACATCAAAAGAAAAGTTCCTGTTTATTTCATAGTTGATCAATAGACCAAAAGTCTCACCTAGATATCTCTCATTGCTAGAAGAAGCAGGTCTAGAAAGAAAACGTGGTGGACGATAAAAACCATCTGATTTTTGAGTCCTATAGAAAAACGCATAATCAAAATATATGTAAAGTTTTTCAGTAGGACGAATACTGATATTTGGATGGAGGCTAGTCATATTTGCCGGTGTATTCACAGATGCCAAACTATATATTCCTGGATTGACGAAAATTGGATTGAAGGTACCAACCTTGTTGTCCCCAGCTTCCTGATCTCCACTCGACCAGTCTAATCTTAGACCTACCTGAGGTTTCCATCCTTTATCACTGAGTCTATACTTCCAATCAGCCTCAAAATTGTAAGCAAAAACATCATTATTGTCTATTTCACCTATTTGAAATATCAATTCTGAATTATAAGTAAACCTTCCCAAGGAACCGTAAGATCTAAGTCCAAATGAATGTCTTGTTTCTTCTCCTGCTACATCGTTAAATGCTGAAAAGTCGGAATGAAAGCCTAGGTAATAAAGCTCTAAAGCTCTTAAGTTCCCACTTAAAGATTTATTCATGTAAATGCCCCAGAGTTCCGGGTTGGTATTGTCCGAATCAATCAGTACAGAAGTGTTATCGAATGCATTCGCAGAAACCCCGACTTCAGCACCATAAAAGACATCAATTTTTGTCTGCTGAAACTTCATCCTAACTTGTGCCATATCAAATGACCTTCTAATGTTGGGACCATTTCTGATTCCCACTAATCTTGAAGAACCATATCCGATTTCTTGTCTACCTAACCTTAATTTAACCATATTATCTTCAACATCTACTATTTTCCAATCAACAAATGCCTGATGGAGGTCAATGTCATCTGTTTGCAATGTAACTTCCCCGGCAGATGAAAGCCCGTGGTAAAATTCAGTAAACACTTTTACACGATGATTAAAATTCAGTGCCGCATGAAAGTTCAATCTTTGCAAGTAAGAAGTTTCATCCTCTACACCAAAATTTCCATTTCGAGTATAATCCATTCTTGCCCGATATCCACCACCTAAGGTGAGGTAAGTACTGCCATTTTGATTTAGTGAAATGAACTTAAGATCGTTTAGAAAAAAGTCTAGACTATCGTTATTATTAAGGCTAGAGTAGTCTTCCTCTGCCCTAGTGGTAAGAATACGAGGGGCTTGAGATCCGGAACCTTCTATAGATTGGCAATAGGCTTTTAAGCTTACCAATATTAAAAGTAAAAATCCAGATGTAGTCACCCGCATTTTTATTTTGTTTAGCTGGAATTCCATATTCGAAAAAGGTATAATGGCATTCATTATTTGTTGTGGGTTTTAATGCAACTGATAAATCTTGGCTTGTGAAGTAAAGTCCCTCAATTCTATTTTTGAGGTATGAAAAGAAATGCTATAAATAACTCTCAGGAAAATATCTTATTCCATTGAAATTTCTTTAGTGATTGCTTTATTTGGTCAGTTTAAAAGTTATAGTTTCAATATTTCCTTCATGGTCATTCTTCAGCGTTTCGGGCTTGTGGTCAAATAACCCATTTAGGTTATTACCTGAAGGATCTTCTAATCTGGAATGCACATACAAAATGTAATTTCCAGCAACCCAGCTTTTATCTGGAAAAAAATGCCATTCGGTTTCTTTACTAATTATTTCCACTTTACCAGCTACAGCCTGGTTTTTCCCATCGGCCACCTTTAATCGCTGGATCATGGAAAGCTTGTCCAGCATTTCTGGAAACTTAATAATCAGCGGATTTCGACTGCCTATTTTAGGCATTTTAAAAACCCATGAGTCCGTATTTGGAGCGGTCATGTCTTCTTCAACGACAGTAATTGATTTAGTAAAAGGAGTAGTAGCACGACCGTCAACATCTTGTAATTCTCCGATTACTAGTTGATATCTCTTTCCATTCAATAAGGCCCTTCCTCTTTCTTTGTGCGATTTGAGTCCTGTTTTTACTCTTGAAGGATCTAAAAGCAGTGTTAATTGGGTTTGTTCATGATTCCACAATTCATAAACATTGTTGAATATTGCCCCAACTACTTCGTGCCCATTTTCATCTTTGAGCTGTATCTTCTCGAGATTACCAACTGGCTTCATGGGTTTAGAAAAATGAATGTACATCCTCAAGAGATTCTCAGGTAAAGTGTCTGATGAAGGAAATATAGCAACAACCTGAGGTTTCAATCCACTATTAATCCCTTCTAGATTTTGTGAAAAAATAGGATTGATGAAACCGAACAGGATCAGCAAAAAATAAGCTAAGGTCTTCAATTAGTTTCTTTTCAGTTTCTTTGAAGTCAGCTCAGGATAACCCTCCATTTGCTTGACCATATCATGGTATTGCTTAGTCGGTTCCTGTGATTCTGGATATTGATAATCTGGGAAGTCATACTCTGAAATAAAATCACTAAGCCTCAAAAATGTCCCTGTCAATTCCGAAACCAAATCAATTGCACCAGTCTCGATATTTCTACGAAGAATACCTAACATCTGAGCATTCTGAATATCTATCTGCATCACATTCGCCGTGGGTATCTCTTGTATACCTTCCAATCCTGATGCAAACATTGCTTGTTGGCCAGCCATTCCGTTTCCATTAGCACCTGCTTCTACAGCACTAAAAGGAATCATAGAGCCACCACGGTTCTTGTGTGTGACTAATAAGCTTTTACTCATGGTTCCATCAAAACCTTGGGTAGTTACAACCAACATATCGATTGGGGTATTCCCATACCCAAGCTCTGCAATGGTTTTCCCAGTGATAGAGGCCCCCGATTTGATTTCCGATGTGGGAATGGTAACCAAGGGAGTACAGGTATAGCTGGCAACTAGCGTTGAAATCCCGTTCAATTCTTCAAAAAGCATGGTACGAATTGGTGCTCTAGTTTCATTTTGTGTATGTACGGCATGATAAATTTCTATACTTTTCACGGCTTCTTGAGTATCGCTAAAAGGATAGGGTATTTTTCTGAGGTTTGATGCAAAATCGCTATTGGTAAGCCCTGCTACATATACATAACCATCATTATAATCGATATCTGTTATGGTTAATGCACTTGCAGGAGTTTCATTCCAGAAGACTATGTCTGAAGATGCTGGATTATTTAGTTTGATGCTAGTACTATTTGATTCGTTTACCTTTAAAAATCGGATTGCTCCATCTACTGGATTTATGATAGAAATAACAGATTTAGCGCTAGGCTGATAACCTAATCTTATCGCCACATAGGCTTCCTGACTAACAGGATGGATTTTCATGTCGGTTACGATAACCTCTCTTGGAGTAATGCCGAGTTTTTCTGAAATCATTTGGTCAAATCCCTCCAAGTTATAAGGGATTGGGTCTGATTTCTCAGTAGCTTCAGTTTCAACAGCGTGAATTTTAGCTTCTTTACTATTTCCGATAAACAGGACATTTTCGGGTCCAAACGCAAGGACGGTTACACCTGTTAGTTTTTGCTCATTGCTGAGTTCGTATGTTTGACCAATACCGACAGTAATAGCAAAAACCATTAACAAGAGAAAGATTGAAGTTGCTTTCATTTTGATTGTATCTAATGTAAATTAATATATAATTGAAACTTGTTCTTTTGAATCTCAAATGCAGCTCGTTGCTTAACATCTACGATTTCATTGTCTTTAAAAAAATGATTGAATGATGGCAGGTGAAAATCAGCTATGATGTTGGCTCCAAAGTATGGGAATAACTCTTTAGATACCTTGAGCACATTGCTCATAGGTCTTTTGCTAGGACTTGTTGATAAGAGGAACATTGGTTTTCCTCCCCAAATTTCCATAGGCTTTTCCAAAGGGATACGCGACATCCAGTCCCATAAGTTTTTGAATGCACTTGTATGTAGCCCATTGTATTCTGCCAGCGAAATTACAATGGCATCACTTTGCTTGATCTGATCATAAAATCGGAGTGCATTTTCGTGAACACCAATCTCTTTTTGTAGGTCAATGGAATAAAGAGGGAGTTGATAATCGTTAAGATCAACTATATGAAGCGATACATTGGCCAAATTGTTTGCAGCATAAACAGCGAATTTTTTATTAATGGAATTCTGACTATTTGACGCTCCAAAGGCTATTACTCTTTTCATCTCTCTTTAATCTTTTTGTATTAGTTCATCAATTTGATCATCATTGATCGCGACTTTTATCTGCTTTATTTTATTTCCAGAAATGTATAAGCCACTATTTTGAAAATCTTTGCCAAACGCTCCATTGTACAGGTTAGCCGCCCCATACTCAGGACTTTTGAAAAAAATATTTCTAATAGGTTTGAGTAGTAATGGCATACCACTACCAGAAGTCATCTTTGTTTTGATTGCACCTGGATCTACATGCACAATTCGGACTTTTGCATACTGGCTGGCTAAATGGTTCATGAGCGTTACCATGGTTATCTTTGAATCCATATATGAGCCCATGAGTTTTGTGAACTTTTTTGGTTTCTTAAAAGCAGGAATATCGAGAGACTTTTTACCTTCTAGGGTACCAGTTGCTGTATTAACAACGAATGGTTCTTCAGCTTTTTCAAGTAGTGGCAACAATGCCTTTGTTAACAAGTATGGACTGATTGCATTTATCTCAAGCTGCAACTCATTTCCATAATCAGACAAATACAACTTATCTAGAAGGACCCCAGCATTATTGAAAAGTCCATCTACATATTCCCATGTTAATTTAATTTCATCAACTACATGTTTAATTTCATCCCTCTTGCTTAAATCGGCAACAAAAATCTCAAGATTAGATTTATGAGGAAACAGTTCTAGTGTTTCTGCTTTACGTTTTTCACTTCTAACAATAAGGCCGATATGATGGCTTTCGGCAAGAAGCTTCTTTGTTAGTGCGAGACCCATTCCTGAGTGCCCACCTGTTATCAAAATTTTCATGTTTGATTCTTATGCTTGGGTAAATCTCTCTAAACAAATGTCCATCATAGAAGAAACCTATCCATTATGATTTCATAAGAAATCTGGCATATTTAAATTTTTTCTTTGCTGAAGGATTTTCTGATGTGACTAAAAAGGAGCGCCTTTAAAAGTATTTATCGACCAGAATTGGGCATAACAGGTTTAAATCAAAAAATGATTTATTTTTTATAATCAGAGTGGTAATAAAATTTACTGCAGAGGGAGTTGTAAAAACTAATGCGCATTTATTGATTTCATCATATTAACTTTAATCAATAGGGATAATGTCTAAGTATCTATTAGAAGAATTGATATAGGCCTTACTAATGGGTAAATGTTCAAAATATAAAAAGAGCCGATCATCATGATTCCATCAGATATCCCATTAATTTGCTTCTTTACGGCGTTTTGATTTAGCTGCACTCAAGGTCTCAGGTGTAACACCCAGATAGGAGGCAATCATTTTTTGAGGTACCCTTTGTACTATGTTAGGATATGCTTTTTCAAAGTATTCGTAGCGCTCGATAGCATTTGAACTTAGGAGCATTAAGACCCTATCTTGTAAAGCGCCTATTCTTCTGGTAAGTGCAGGAATATTCTTTTTTTCTCTTTCTAGATCTTTAGGGAGAACATGAACCACCGAGTCTTCAATTGCTTCTATAAACAAAACCGATGGCATTTCAGGTCTATGTGAATCTGCAATTGTCCACCCTTCGGGTGCGAACATAAATATGTTTTCCTTTCCGTTTCTATCAATGCAATAACTTCTCAACAGGCCAGATTCTACATGATATACTTTTGTGTTGAGTTCTCCACTTCTCTGGAGTATTTTTCCACGTTTGATTTTTATTTTTTTCAATTCGTTTGTGTTTCTCAAAGGGCGGACAATATTGTTACGGAACAAGAACTAACAAAACCATCTGATTTACGTGCCTTATGGCTATAGGTATTTGATAGTACCTTTGAACCGAATGATAGAATTTGATTTTGTCAGGGTCTGTCTATCCATCAAATATAAGTAATGCCCATTAACGAAGATAGCATATTGAAAAACTTTAATTCGCCCTACCTTATTTGTTAGTAGGTTAATGCTAAGATGAATAATTTAAATCAACAAAAACACACACTCAATAAAATAGTCTCAGTTTCATAAAACAGATATCTCTGTTTCTCCTATTAAAAAGATGTTAGATTATTTCATTTTTTGTTTACATCAAAATATGCTGTTGGCCTTTTTTCACTGATACGGAAACCCGAATTATAGAACGAAGCATGAACCGCTCCCAAAGGTAAAATTGCCAGTCCTTTTGTTGTTCCATTAATCAACCGTTGAATTACGGGTTCTGGAATAGAAAATTCCAGCATTCCATTTTCGTTTAATGTAGGATCTACATCAATAATCATCTGCCCATTTATCACTTCATTTAAGTTATTGCTTTTTAAGAAAGAATGATAGGTTACTTGCTCTTTCTCCCAAGCCACATCACCTCCAATTATTTCTACCAACCGAAGGTGGCCAAAATCCTTTTTATAATCAACCGAGCGCTCAAAATGGTGCAAATGAATAGATAATACACCCAAACCTTTGGCTTTCTTACTACTGTGATTTGAAAAATCACCCTTGAAAATTAAAAACCTAGATTGGCCTACAGACAATAAGTTGCCGGATACTGGGTTTAATCCATCATTCCAATTGTTAAAATTTAATCCCGGGAAGCTTGAATCAAGTACCGCTCCTTCCATCTCTACCCTATTCCCGAAGGATTCAAGAGGTGGGATTTCAGGATGATACTCCAAAGGATTACCAATATCGGGCCCTGTTTCCGAAGGTTTCACCACATCGACCATAATATAGTCAACCATCACCGTATATGTTTCTATCCCCCAGTCCATTATAGCCAGTTGTACATTTACTTTATCGCCCAGTATGGCGTCAAAATTTTTTGTCGTCATACTTATTACATGCCAATTAGAAGTATCGTCAATATAATATTCCTTGAGGTGTGAGTGAAAATCAGTCGTGCGGGAATGGTTAAAATGCAGGTTCAATCTTCGAGGAGCATGGCTGACTTTAATTTTAGCTTCCACTCTTAACTCATATTCAGGTAAAACGAGTTTTTGAATATCAAGCCCATCAATTTGCCTCTTCAATATGGCCCACCATATATTTAAGCTGTCCTCGGTAGCATCTACCTTGAAAACCCCATGCTTATCTTTCTTTGAGATATCAGAAAGTGCATATCCGTCACCAGTAAAAGTTTCCCAACCTACATCCAATGTATTTCCCTCAAATCTATCTATGAACTGTGCCCAGACCATTGTAGATGGAAAAATTACACTTAAAAATAAATAGACAATTAAACACTTCATATTCAATTTATTGGTGTTTTTTGCTACCTCCATTATTTCTGTTGCCATCTCCAAGGTGTTAATTTTTATAGTATCCTTGCTTGCCCATAACAGTTACCATAAACGGTTTTACAAGCTTTTAATGAAATGAAAGTTTTGTGCTTAGTTGTATGATGTATTCTCAATTTTTTAATTATGTTTTCCCATATTTAGTCAAACTACATTCAACCCTTGGGGAAGCTTCTGCAAACACTTTCCATTTGATTAATATATCTTCTTCTAATTTTGCTTTCCCATTTCAAAAGGAAATATAATGAATGCAGTTGTTATTGAAAATATAGGAGACAGTTCTGTATTAATAATATAAGGATATTGATGAGTGTATTCAGCTAAAGTAAACTTACATTTTTCTACACTGGTTATAGTGAACATACAACCAAATATGTACGTTTAAATTCCTTTGCTAAAAAAAGGCTACATCTATTTTATGGACCAAAGTTTTATGAATTGATAGTCTGAAAAGTCTTAAATCATTCCTTAAGTCTGGGCAATGAATACCCTTTTTATTTCAGTGATTAAATCGTTGCTTGCTAATAGGGGATAAAAGTACAAAAGCTGAACTGATTAAATAAGTTGCTATTTCGATGACGTAAGGGACTATTCCCCAATTTTCAGGACTGAAATCTAAGGTCTCGATTGTGCATAACAGGGCACCATTTGAAAATAGGATTATAGAGACCCAGGGCAGATATTTCCATCGTTTCAAGTAACCGATACTAAATATCATCCCAAAAAGAGTAAGGAATAGCCAATGCAAAAATTGTAGTGCGGCAGGATATGAATTTTGAAGAGGGATGAACGGAACGATTCCTGTAAAATATTCAAAGAATCCTGCAAGTCCCCATATCAAAAAAATGATGGCGATAACGAACAAAAAAATTATATATCCTTTTTGGATTACGTCCATTTTGATTGGTTTTTTATCTAAAGTATGTTGATTATTTATTTGTCACCATCACTTTCAATGACTCATTAAAAACCGGATAGGTCCCCAGCATTTCTTCTATCAACATTTTAGATACTAGAAAAGCAGTGAGTCCCTTTACCCGGTCCGTTTGAATGAACTTCGAACGACCATCGGGTAAGGCCTCAACCCGATACAGATGATAATCTTTTGTCAATGGGATCAACGTATCTGACCAACCAAATTGGGTCCCATCTTCATAGCCGACCATTGTGTGTTCGATCTCCCGCATCTTTCCTTGAAAGATATAATGCACCTTGGTCTTACTCCCAGTAGTTAAATCACCTTCTATTTTTTGAAGTGTTTTACTCCAATTTGGCATTTGGTCAAAATCAGTCAGGACCGACCAGACTTTTTCTTTGGATGCATCAATGATCGTTTCTGTATAAATGCTCCAATGAAAGTTGGAATGTTTTATTACTTTATGGTTCATTATTTCCTTTTCGGTCAAAAAAAGGGAAAATGATGATCTTTTAAGTTGCCAAATGGCAATTTATGATTTGGTAGCTAAATTTTTTCTGATCCGGCTTAACGAATACTTTGTCATACCTAAAAACGAGGCTATACTCTTCAGGGGCACATTTTGCAATACTTCCGGATGGTTTTTGACAAAGTTCAAATAACGGGTGGTCGCATCTTCTGACAGGATGTAACTTTTCTCCATCATCTTAGCTGCATAAGCAGCATCCGTTGCTCTTTTGATGATGCTTTCCCACCCAGGTATTTCTGATTGAAAAACGTTGAAGGATGCAAATGTAAAATACGTCAGTTGGGTCTTGGTCTCTGCAATAATGTATTGGGACGAGAGTGTTTGATTGTAAAATGCTATGGTATCTGTAACAAAACCTGTCTTCGTTACAAAACAATGTGTGAACTCATTGCCATTGGCGTTATAAAAATAGTAGCGCATGATTCCTTCCTCAATAAAACCAGCCCTGGTACAGCGGTCTCCAGCATTGAGAAAATGCTTCCCTTTAGGAAGAACTTCCGTCTTCAAATGCGCTTCAAGTATTTGAATATCATTGTTGGATAGTTTGCCGAATGAATCTAAATACTCAATTAATTTCATATGGGTCCTATAGCAGATGTTTTCTGTGAATCATTTGGTAATCGCTAACAGCTAGCTATTTTGTGCCTTACTGCGCAGTTGGAAAAAATTTTACATAATTTGCCGATGTAAATTTAATAAATTAAATACCACTTTATCCACATAATTATTGCCATACAGTGCGTTAGCCCAAGGTATTTAATAATGCTGGAAGGATTTTACATTTTTATCAACTGATCATTATAAACATACAACCAATTATGAGCTTTAAAAGATTGTAGGATTCTGTAAGACTTTGTCAGGGTGATGCATTTGAAGTCATCCTACTAAAATCGATAATAGAAAATATGGAGGACCAAAAAGTGCCATTGATAAACAGATGGGTAGCAGTACATATTAATAAAATTGTGGTGACCTGTTTTTCCTACTGGTACAAATGTCTGATCAGGTAGCCTTGACCCATGGTTGACCTTGATCTTCATGATGAATCAATTAAAATCGATACTTCAATAATTTATATCTTCTAGCTGTTCATCTTCTTAATCCCTACTTGGACATAATTGTGAGTCAAGGGATTTTCAGTATATTAAATAAAATTTTGCTTATTTATGAATTTGGAAGATATTCATCATTATTTCTCGATCATTAAAAAATCAAACTTTCGTTTTTTTCTCTTTTCAATAGCCCTCTCTATTCTACTCACCGCTGTCATCTACTTTAGGGAAAGTAATTTGATCGATGAAATAAGTTTTGTTCATGTTCTTATTTGGCAATTAACTATTTGGACTCCTTGGTCAGTATCTTATACTTTATTTTTGAGGTTCAAGGATAGACCAAGAATTCAAAAACATTCCGACCTTCTATTCTTTACGATCGGAATTTTTTGGATAGGCATTCACTTTATTTGGTTTTTCTTGATCAGCTCTAATTTCAGTCCTTATCTTGGGAAGCCGGCTACTGGTTATGGGGTCTATCCTTACTTTTTTATTTTCTGGACTCTTATAGATTTCATGATTTTGATAACCATCTACTTCATTAGCAAGCAAGCAGCAGTGACATCAATAAATTCTTTAGGACCTAAAACATATAAATTAGAACTTACTCGCGGTGGAGAAACTATTTTATGCACCCCTCAAGAAATCTATTGGCTTTCTTCAGATAATTACTACACACACCTTCAAACAAGTTATGGGAAGTTCATTATGCGAAATACTTTAAAGTATTATTATGAAATGCTCCAATCCAATAACTTTCTACAGATTCATCGGTCAACTGTCATAAATATTGACTTTGTAATAGGACTTTCAAAAATAGATAAAAAATTGTTTGTCCTTACGAAAGACCAAGGTAAACATGCGGTGAGTAGAAATAATGCAGCAATTGTTAAAGAGAAATTCCAAAAGCTAAAAAGCTAGTACCATTCACTATCAAAACCTTTCCCGTTTACTGCATTGCTCTTTTATTAGTCAATATTGTTCTTTTCTTTACATCTATGAAAAGACAAACATATACACTTTTGCTTAGCCTGGCTATGCTAAAAGCTACCGCTCAAATTGCCATTGATGTGAGGCCAATAAAGAAGATTACTAATATTGAATCATCTTATCCTTATTGGTCGCCCGATGGAACTATGATTGTATTCCAATCTAATCGTATGGATGATGATTCAGAAATTTATACGATGAATGCGGATGGAACCAATGTGAAAAGACTTACATTTTCGAAAGGTCCTGACGAATCTCCTATTTGGTCTCCAGATGGGAAATATATCCTTTTTGCTTCCTACAGAAATGGCGATTCAGAAATTTATTTGATGGATATTGATGGAAAAGGCCAAAGAAACCTAACCAATCATCCTGCCTATGATGGCCATCCTAATTTTTCTCCTGATGGTACAAAAATCATCTTTAACAGTAGTAGGATTATGTCCCCCAATCACAGTCTAGATTCATCGTTTACAAGAACCTCAAACATTGAATTGTATGAAATGAATTTGGATGGGGATCAAGTGAAACAAATCACCGATTATTGGAGCTGGGATACCTATCCAGATATTTCACCTGATGGGGGGAAAATAGCATTTAGAAGAAGGACTGTTACTGATATATTGGGGAAAAAGATTGGTAATTCAGAGGTTTTTATTGCCAATAGGGATGGAAGTCAAGCCTATAACATCAGTAACCACTCAGGGCATGATGGTTGGCCAGCTTGGTCTCCCGATGGTAAAAAGATTGCTTTTGCCTCCGATAGGGAAAGAAGCGACAATTGGCAGATATACACCATTAATATTGATGGAACAGGACTAAAGAGGTTAACCGATTTCGATACTCAAGGGGCGGAGTATGCCAAACCCCAATGGTCCCCCGATGGTAAAAAAATACTATTTACTAGGACGAAAGATGGAAATGTGGAAATCTTCATATTAGAAATAGAATCATGAAAACTGAATATAGTTGATAAAAACCTTAAATTTTCTGCACTAAATGGGATAAAGCATACAACCAATTATATGCTTTTAAAAATTGAAGAATTCCATAATGTCACTTTAGGGTGATACATATCCATAAAAACTCCGATTGAACCACTATTAAAGCCACCTCAAAAGGATTGCTCCATGTTGAATTGGTATAAGTATCTAAGCCAGTTAAGGTGCCCATGAATGTAGCTTCATTGCTACATTCATGGACGATTATTATTATTGAATTACCTCAAACTCATAATCCAGTGGTACGAGTTCTCCTTCAATTGGGGTGGGTATTTGTAGTTTTAGCTGTTCTTTTTTTATTGAAAGAATTGAAATGGCCGAAGTGCCTTCAGCGTTTTCTAGTAGAAGTGTTTGTTCTTGGTCGGTAAAACTCCAAGTAAAATCAGAGTTATCATCTCCTTCAAAGCAACGTCCTTCACCCCTGTCGACCGTACCCTTTCCTTCTCTTTGAAAAACAAATGAATCATCTTTTTCGCAGGCATCTACATCTTCAAACAAACTAAAGCCATCAAAAGAAATGTCTTTGATTTGCCATACTCTCTGAGTTTTTCCTGTTAAAATAGTAGCCAAGCTTTCAGTAAGTTGAACACTGACCTCATTGGTAGTTGCCTCCATGAGGATGGAAGTTTCTATCGTCCCAAACCAATTATTACTTTCATTTTTTTCTGAGTTGATGAAATATGAAATTGGTTGTAGGTCATCAAAGGTGGCAGCACCTTCACTGTTGGTGGTTGCTGTTAGGCCATTGGTATCTTGTTCCCAATCTACTTTGGTAGTATAAATGGAGACCATTACTTGAGGTAAAGTATTCCCCTCACTATCAGTAACTGTTATGCTCAATTTAGTAGTGGGTGCCACATCCTTATCATCTGAACATGAGCCCATTATATTTACGATAGACAATAGAATGACCAGTCTCAAAATTGTTGAAATTAATTTAGACATCTTTAAAAATTTAGAATGATAAAATAATTATGTAAAGGGGATTTCTTGCTTTACAGAAATGTAACCCATGTCGTTATTGCTTTATAAACCGGTAATGATTTCCTTCTTCATCAAGAATAAAATACAGACCACTGATTAAATTCTCAACATTGATTTGATGTATACTTTTTACTTTACGGAGTTTGTTCTTACTTATTTCTTGACCATTCATACCCAGTATCGAAATGGTTCTATCACTTGAAGATGTAGGGGTTTCTAGGATTAAAAAATCTTGGATTGGGTTTGGATAAACTAACCACTTGGAATCTTTTTCAAGGCCTTCTAAACTAGTAGTTATTTGCTCTTCTTTTACCCCAACGGCATTCCATGCGTTTTCAACTTGCTGTACTTCGTGTGCATCTTCTCCAAACAGATCTTTGGTAGCTTGAATGGAACCTTCTGCCATATCATCTACTTTAGCTAAGGAAGGTAGATAATAGACCAGTGTCCTATATGCAATTTGTGCTGCTTTTTCAATGCCGATTTTTTCTATTGAGTAACTTGTTCCTATATCATTGACCCCTTCTCCCCCTTCAGATAATAAATAAAACCAGTAGTTGATAAAGCCATTGTTACGATGCGCAAAAATGACTTGCACATTTCCCCCATACCAATTTTCACCTTTATAAGTATCGGGTTGACCAGTTAATTTTGGTTGAGCGAGATTGCGAAAAGTACCTAAATCTTCCCCGAGTGACCAAAGGTTATTGTAATATTTTCTGCCTGCTGAGTATTTGACCAGGATACCAAAGATATCGGCAAAGGCTTCATCTAAGAGCGCACTTTCACCTAAATAAAGCAGATTGGCAGAATGTCGCACAACTCCATGTGTTACTTCGTGAGCAACTACATCAATAGAAGTATTTGGCCCAAGCCTTCCGCCATCTCCATATCCCATGAAATCTTCCAAGAAAAATGCCTCGTCCCAATCAACCCCTAGATGGGCAATACTCACCAGTGGCATCCCTTTATTATCCAAACTATTCCGCTGGTGATGATCAAAAAAATAATCATAGCTTAACTCAGTGGCCCAATGGATGTCGGTAGCGACTTCATCTTGCTGCTCATTAAAGTTATCCCAAAAGTTATCCTCATCTACAAAATCAGCCAAAGAATCTAAGTCTGGCGATATAGCAAAGTCATTGGTAATGGTTTCAACAGTTTTATTTTGGGCATTTAAGGTCAATATCGGTGTACCTTCTCCCCTGATCTCCCGCAATCGATAACCTCCTTCAAATTCTTCGGTGGTCACTTTTACGGTATCGCTGTATTTGGTCACTGCTGTTCCTTCTACATTAACAGCCTTCTTTTTGTCAATTGAAAATAATATCTCTCCTGTTTCAGCATCTACAAAAACATCACTCCGTTGTAAAGGGATATAAGAAAAAATATCGAATTGATAAGCCAAATGATATCTTTCAAGACTAGCATTGTGTTCTTTCCCCACTATGACCAACTCTCCTTTTGGTAAATAGCTTGCCCTACTGTCATGCTTGATTTGTTGTAGTAGCTTCGTCATCCTGCTGTTTTCCCACATATAAGCTTTTGCTTTCGTTATGCTCAAAGCGCTTTTCAGTGCTGCTGCCCTAGAGATATAATCTCCTGTACGTATTGTTATATCACTACTATCCTTTAACTGACAAAATGTGATTTTCCCATTTTTAGTATGTATGAGTGCCTGCTTTCCTAAAACAGGAACACCTACTATTACTTTTTGAAATCGATAGTGTGTGTAACCTAGCACATCTTCTTCTTTTTGTAAAAGCTGATAAGCATGTTCTTGGCAGAATGTTCCGTCGTTAAAGTATTGTCCTACCCGGACAGCACGGGTCTGGGCCCGGGAATTCAAAAGGCAAAGTAATCCCAGGCATAAAAAAATCAATTTTTTCATGGATAAAACGTATTGGACTTATTGGAAAATGTTATTTAGAAGGCAATCCCTACTTCAATAGCTGATATAAGATCTATTCCTGTGGAAGACCCTTTATAGGCATCAAGCACAATATCATAACCTATTTCAAAGTCTAAGTAACCCCATTTCCCTATCCTTCTCTGGATACCATATAAAATGTTGAGTGAATAAGCATCGTCCCTGATATCTGTCCTTTGCTTCATATCGAAACGGGCACTTAAATAATTGGCAGAAAAATTATTGGCACTTTTTCCTTTTGCTATCCTTTTTTTCATGTTGTAGTAATAACGCACACCTGCACCGCCAATAAATTCTTTCAACTCTTTTCTGTTCGCTTTGATCCTTGATATGATGATCCAAGACCATTCAGGCTTTATTTTGCGCTCGAAACTCAACGCCAAAGCTCTCGGCATTACTGTATCTACCTCAGAATTATTCATAGCATACAAACTTGGAGAAATTAAGTCAAATTTAAGTAGGGATAATTCTTCTACTTGTGCACGGACTATGTAGTTATAAGTGCTTTTCAATCCTTTGAACTTCTCCGCCTCCATATTTTCTTCAGAATTTTCTATAGTGATTTTTGTGTTGTCTTGTGCTTGAGTTTTAAAAGCATATAACAAGATGCTCAACACGATGAATAGCCATTTACAGTTTTTCATTTTAATATGATTTTTCCGAAAGAGGTTTTGATTTTTAATTCACCATCAGTTTTTTGAGGCTGATATGCCAGTTCATTTTTTTGTGTACCACTCTTGGTCAGATATTTCTCTAAGGAAACAGGAACTAATAAGTCGCCATAAGTTACTTCCAATGCGATTCGATGCTGCATTAATTCTACCACTCCAAGTGTAATATCAGATTTTGAAGCGTCGATTTTAACTGTTTTCAGCGTTGAAATCTTGTGGAGCATTAAATCGCCCAATGTCGATCGGATATCTAGCTCACCTGAGAAATTTTGAACGACTACTTTATGGTGATTCCCGTCAATAGTTAAATGACCTGTTATATTTTTCCCTACAAAATCGCCTAAGTAACTACCTATATTCAAGTTGCCTTCATGGTCTCCCAAGGTAATATTTCCATATTTATTATTGATTTCGGTCTTTCCCTCTTTGTTTTCTAAAGTGACGTTTCCGTATGAGTTATTGATGGATAAATTTGCTTTTAGTGGGATCCAAATTTCGAATGTTGAAGCTTGTATGGAATTTAATGCCTTTACACCTTTAGGGATAGCAAAGTAATTCTTTAAGTGGATAGTATGTTCATATCCTCGTTTTTTACTCTTGAACTTATCTAGTATGTAGCGTTGGTACTCTAATTCTTTTTCTGCTACTGCTTTGTCTTCACTTTTAGAGATCTGTTTTAAGATAACCTTTATCTCATTTTTATTCCAAGTATGTACTTGCACCGTTGCATTTTCACCATCAATTTGTATTAGATCGGAGGGAGCATAAGCAACACTTTTCTCAATGGTTTTTGTGACCACCTTCACCGCTATTTGTGCATAAACAGATCCCAGGCTTATGACAAGCAGCAATATTATTATATTTAAAATCTTTTTCATTAGCTCAATAATAGTTGGATAAGCATTTTTCCTACTTTCGATCTTTCTTTTTCGATTCGTACGATATGAGGTAACATAAGCGCTTCTTGTTGCTTGTTTTGAATCTCAGAGAAGAGTGTGTCTTTTTCTACATTTAGTGCTACATATTGATCTAAAAGTGTTTGGAACTCTGGGTTTTTACATTTGATTTTTGATGCTTCACAATGTTTGATAATTATTTGATATACCTCATCTTCTTGGTTTAGGTCTTTTAGTGTATTTCCAATAGCAATTGCTTGAGGTAAAACCTCTTCGCTTTCACTATAGGTAATTCGCTCTTTGTATTCAATATCTAATTGAGGTATAAAAAATTGGATACTGACGAATAAAAGTGTTATAGCTGCTGCTATGCCCATCCAATATTTCTTGAGGTATATTTGGGTACTTTGCTTTTCCTCCGATCCTAATTTTTGGGCAATACTTTCAAAAGGGATATTAGGTTGAAAGTTGGGTAAATCTTCAATTGCCACTTTCAAGGGGTTTTCAGCAGTAGCATCGAGCCCGTGTTCGATGTTATGCCACAAACTTTTTGGAGGTTGGTATCCTTTCAACTCCTTCACTGCCTTTTGAAGATATTTTTTGTTTACTTCTTCCATAGCTTCAATTATTTCATTTCCTTTAATAAATGTTGTAGCATCTTTTTCGCTTTGTATAATTGAGATTTAGATGTCCCTTCCGAAATCCCAACTAAATCACCTACTTCTTTATGGGAGTATCCTTCCACTTCGATCAACAAGAAAACAGTTCTGTAACCATTCGGTAGTTGCTGTATCTTTTCTGAGAGATATTCTCCTGTTAAGTTCTCATCCCATACGATTACCTCATTTTCAGCTTGATGAATAGAAGTTTCTAGCTCAATGGTCCGGACCTGCTTTTTCAACTTGGCAATTCCTGTACGTACTACAATTGTCTTGATCCAAGCCCCTAAGGTAGATTTCCTTTTAAAATTTTTCAAACTTTTAAATACCTCGATAAAAGCGTCTTGTAGGGCATCAGCAGCATTGGCTTCGTTATTCAGCATACGTACTAAAATAGTATACATGGCAACTTTATATATATCATATAGTTTTTCTTGCGCTTTCCGATTGTTATGTATACACGCTTCAATCAATTGGGCATTTTTGTCTTCCATCTGAATTAACTTAGTAGACTTCACTACTTTCATTGTATTATCCCTTGAAGTAATTACTGCGCTACTGATCATTTTGATTGCTTTTCCTTAAAGTGAACAAAAAGGGGGAAATGGTTGCCTGGTGAAACTAATTTTGTTTGTTTTATAAATTTTGCCATAATCAAGTAATCACAAAATTCGTGATTGAATGGCTTATATTAGGTCCATAGCATAATTTGATTGAATCCAGGGTAATGATATAACTACCCGTTCCAGGATATAGTCCCAAAGCGACAAATGTGATCTTGACCCGGTAAAATTATTTTATATTTATTGATCTTTGAGCATTGGATCAAACGTCCAAGCCCCGGCTGAATAAGTCCATAATTAGAAAATTGACAAGATTAATATAGTTGGAGCTTCTATACTTTCCTGTAATCATCTGTTTTTCCAAACGATTTGTATTAGCTAAGCTTTAGCTGAAAATCAATATTTTAAATCAGCTCTTTATCATTGCTTTTCTGTTGACATAGCAGCATTTTGTTTCTCTTTTACCCAACTGTGTCTTTTTTCGTTAAGTGAAGGATCTTCGCCCATCCAGACCCACAATTTGATAAGTCCATTTTGATGAGCACTCACCATAAAGCTACCATCCATATTAAAATCTAGATATTCTGCATGGTCACCTGCCCATGTCTTACTAGCGACTGGTATCCTATCATTTTTCAGAGAGATAATATCATCTATGCGGTATGTATAAATATAAGGGTCATGACCTGCAAAAGAGATATATTTCCCATTCGGATGCCAGGTAACTGACTCTACTTTTTTTCCTAAATGGTTAAAATGCTTTAATAGTTTGCCACGTTGCCATTCCCAAAGATAAAGGTTGCCTTTTGTATCACCTGTATTACTTGCTGCCAGAATATATTTACCATTTGGTGAAAATACAGCGGAGGTGAATCCTTTATGAGGTTTTAATTGTATGTCTTGTTCCTTAGACCAATCTGCGGTATTGTATACCTTTACACCTGCATGACCTGCAGCTAATAAGTATTTATCATCGTTGGTAAAGAATAATTCGTTAACAGTTGAACCGTAGTTTATTTTTGCTATTTCTCTACCCTCTGGCATTTCGAAGATTCTAATAAATCCTGATTCATTTCCTTTTTCATCTTTAATATATTCTTCGCCACTGGCCAAGAGCATTCCTTTGTTCGACCATATAAGTCCATCTATCCCCTGGTCATGTTCAATTTCTTTGACTACTTCCCCTGTTTTTGCTTCATAAACCGTTACTAAAAAATCTTCGCTACAAGCTGCAACATATTGATTGTCTGAAGACCAACTAGCTCGCTCTATTTCTTGCTTTGTATATTGCCTCCATAATTCTGTACCATCTGATGTTCGCCACATTACTACAGAATTGTCGAACTTTGTACCACTGATAATATATTTACCATTTGGACTAAATTCGGCAGACTCTACAGAGCCTGCTTCTCCTAGAGCATCAGCCACTCTTGACCATACGGGTTCAAGCCTTAACTGATAATCTAGATAGTGTTGGCCATAAAGATCAATAGTGGCAATAAAGAATAGTGGCAAAATAAGTTTTAAATTCATTTCCTTTAGTTTATTTAATGATGCTGATAACAATATGCTTTTAAATTTTTCTCTGTATTAAATCAATCGAGATATTCTTTAATCTAATTTATTCTTTTCCATAGCCTGCTCATTCACTTGAAGACCCAAGCCAGATGTTTGTGGTACAATTAAGTATCCATCTTCAAATTCAAAATAGTTATCGAATAAATCTAGTAAGGGGCCATAGCCTTGGTCTGTTCTTTTTCCAGCATATTCTTGAAAACGCGCTCCATTTGGTATAGAAGCCAATAAATTTAGGCTAGCCGCTGTCGCTAATGTAGGTTTGGCATTATGTACCATTATCTGCTTACCAAATGCATGTGCCAGGGCCGCTGCTTTCTTACACTCTGAAATACCTCCGCATTTTATTACATCTGCATTGATAACATCTACATTGGCAATGGTTATTAAATCTTTTACCATCCATGCATTGTATTCGTGTTCACCTGCCATTACAGGAATGTCTAGGGCATCTACTACTTGCCTTAACCCTGCATAATCTTGTTGAAAAACGGGTTCTTCCAATGCAGCAAGGTTGAAATCATCTGCCAATCTCCGGGCTAAAACTGTTGCTTCTGCCGGGGTATAACCATTATTAAAGTCAACAAAAAGTTTAATATCATCTCCAATGGCTGCTCTAACTTCTTTTACTACATCATAAATATCATCTGGATACGGGTTTACATTTTCTTGCCTGATCTGCATTCTGGCTTTTACAGCTTTATAACCTTTCTCTACAAAAGCAGCCGCTTTTTTTGCCATCTCTTTTGGCGTGTAATAATCATTACCCCCTTTACTCCTTCCATAACTTCCATAAACACGAATTTTTTCGAGTCCATTTCCACCCAGTAGCTGATGAACGGGCATATCTAAAATTTTTCCTTTTAAATCCCATAAGGCATTATCAATACCTGAGAGTGACCCTGGATGCAAACCACTTGTTCCGGTTTCCATTCCTTTCATGTATGCCTCATGCCAAATTTGCTCGCTGTTAAAAGGATTTTTACCAATTACATATTGAGCCAAAGCTTTTTTAATGTATTGCGGTGTAAAAACCCTGTTAGAACCATCACTCTCCCCCCATCCCGAAATGCCTTCATTTGTTTCTACCTTTACAAAGGTTGCTTTTTTAAATCTATAAGTCTTTACATCTGTTACTTTTATATTTTTTAAAGTTGTGTTATCTGTATTTTCATTAGATGACTTTCCCTCATATGCATACGCAGGTTTGTGTATACCAAATGAAGCAGTTAGTAAGCCTAGTGAAGTATTTTTTATAAATTTTTTACGGTTCATCTTTCTGTTTTTGAATTTAAGTTGTGCGTATCCATATCTTTAAAATTCGTTTCTTGTATGTTTTCTAGAAGGAATTTTTTACGGAGGGATTTTACATCGGTAGGTACGGTAATATTGATGTTATCTAACTCCAAATACTTGATATTGCTTAATATAATATTGGCTTTTTCTCTACTTAAATCTACGCTGCTTGCAAGTTTTGGAAAGTTTTTATTTCCCCTGGGCTTAGATGCTCTGCTAAAATCAGCTTCTTTTGTAAGGTAGAAAGTGATATCTCGAAGGCTTAAACTTTCAATGTATTGAGTTGTATGCCCACTTATTAAAATTTTACCTGATGTGATGATATCTAATTTTTCAAATGTGTTGTTTTGTATGGTACCGTAATCTCTATTTGCAACTCGTTTATCTATATCTATAAAAATTGGGTAAGTGTGTGGATGCCTCCCTCCTGTTTCTATGATGAGATTACTGAAACGATTATGTTCAAAAATACCCCCATCAAGCATAAATAGTGAAATACCATATCGGGTATTTTTTATGACTAAATTATTAAAATTACAAAACCGGGTGGCATTCGCAGAACCAGTACCAAATTTAATGGCAGCATCATCGCTTTCAATAATACAATTTGTCACTGTTATATTTTCTACAGGAAGATGTTTAGACTTGAGGCATATCGCATCATCTCCAGTTCTAATTATGCAATTGCTAATAGTTACATATTGAGTATCTACCAAGTCAATCCCATCGGTATTGGGTGATTTGGGGTGATTTTCAATTTTGATGCCATCGATATTGACGAATTTACATTTTTGTATGCGTATTGTGTGGGAAGGTGAATGATAAAAACGCACCTGCTCAATCCTTAGGTTTTCAATATCTTTCAAGTAAATCCAGCCAACTGGCCTTTCAAGCGGTTTGAACTTTTCATCCCAAAAAAACTTTCCTTGTCCATCTATAGCACCATTGCCAGAGATTATTACATTTTTAGCTGTTTCAGCTACAATAAAGTGTCTATCTCCATCAACACTTTCAGGGTAATCTTCTAAATTTCTTGAGCCCATTAAAGTGGCTCCTTCAGAAATCTCGAGTCTAATATTGCTTGTGAGATAGATTGTCCCACTTAAAAATTTTCCAGCGGGTATTATTACCGTTCCACCTCCTGCATTATTACAAGCATCTATTGTTTCTTGTATCGCTTTAGTAGCTAGTGTTTTTCCATCTGGTTTTGCCCCATAATCTACTATATTATAGGTTTGACCAAATGTAAAATGAAAGGAGAACAGGCAAACAATTAAAAATAAGTTGTGCATATTAACAGATATGAAGTTCTTGCGTTAACTAAAAGATTTCAAAGATTTTTAAGCCGTTGCCCATTCACACTAACTTCCTCAAGTAAAATATCTTTGGTGTGTTCTAAGATGGCAACTTTATTACTTTTCTCGATAGATATATGATGCAAAAAGATTTTTTCTATTGGTGCTTCAGCTACTCCTACAATTTTAAAAGCAGTTTCTTTCACTTGTCGGCATTTTAGATTACCAACATAAAAATTATTGAATTTTGTAGGAAAATTGTTACCCCTATAACCGTGGTAATCCATCCTAAATATAAACATTGCCTCATCGCACTGTTCAATAGAAATATCTTTGATGAAAATATTTTTTACCTCTCCCCCTCTGTCAAGGTTACATTTAAAATTAAGCGCATGTTTGCCATCAGAAATTTGGCAATTTTCTACAAATACATTTTCTACCCCACCCGACATTTCAGATCCTATGCAAACCGCATTTACACCAGATTGAAGCTGACAATTACGAATAAATACATTTGAAGTGCCTTTTCTATTCCAAGCATCCTGATCTCTACCTGCTTTTATTGAAATGGCATCATCATGGGTGTTAATGTTACAATCTTCTATTAGTACTCCCTCACATGAATCTGGGTCAATGCCATCATCATTGGTAGTGCCTGCTTTTATGTTTAGTTTCCTAATAGTTACATTCTTAGAAAAGACTGGATGAATAGTCCAAAAAGGGCTGTTTTTAATTGTGATTCCTTCAATCAGTATATTTTCACATTCATAAAACTCAATGGTAGTTGGCCTTAAATAATGATTTTTTCCATCACCATATCCATCATCTTTTCCATCATTATCTAAATCGAGAAATCCATTTCCAAAAACGCGTTGTTCTTCGGGTACTAAATCGTTACCCATTTGGCGAAGGATCTTCTTGTCTTTTTCTTGATTTTTTCCACCGTTGCCTCTTTTCCAATTTGTCCAAAAAAGTTGAGTTTGTCCATCTATTTCTCCTTTTCCTGTAACTGCAATATCCTTTTGTTGGTAAGCATAAATTAATGGGGAATAATTGTAGCATACGGTGCCTTCCCAACGCACTTTTACCAAAGGTGTATAATCTTTGGGGTCTACTCCAAATCTTATAATTGCTCCTTCTTCTAAATGCAATTCAACACCACTAAGCAAATGGATTGGGCCATTAGATAAATATTCCCCTGATGGGACGATAACTCTCCCTCCACCATTTTTATGACAATTTTTTATGGCTGTATTGAGGTTTTTGTTAAATGTTTCATTATTAGATGGAGGGATATCGTATAAGCGATTGGGGATTTTAGGTTCTTTTATCTTTTTGATGTCTTTTGCTGCATGCTGCCAGGCAGCTTTTTCTGTTAGTTTTGCAGCTTTAACATTGAAATCTATTTGAGCATAGATAACATTTGAAATGAAACAACAGAAAATAAGTATAGATAATTGAATAGTATTATAAAAAATATATTTCATCATCATATAATCTATTTATCGGCTCTGAGTTATTGACGTAATTTTTAAGACTTTTCCCCTACACTTCGCTAAAAATTTATTCTACAACCTATATCAGCAGTGAAACCAAAGTATTCTGTACGAGTGATCAAACCTCCATTTATGAACTCTTGCTCATACTGATTTGAAATGTTGTTTGCATTTAAAAATAAGGCTGCATGTTTTGTGATTTTTTGTCTCAATGCCAAGTCAATTCTAAAAAGAGGTTTGCTAAACACATCTTCTTCTGGTACTTTACCTACACTTACAGAATACCCACCTGGCCTTAAACTAATTTGTTCTCCGTGTGAAAGGCTTATACCTTGATAAATGGCTGATATCCGCCCCGAAAATCCTTTTCTCTCATAACCTAGAGATAAGTTGTATATTAAGTTTGCCTGACCAGGTAAGCTACCTTTTCTTTCGCCATAAATTACCCTAAAAGGTGACTGGGCAGTTAATAGAACAGGGAACCAAGTTTGGGAACGGATGAGTGATGCATTAGCAGAAAATAATAGCCCATTAAAAGGATCTGGCAACCAAGTGAAATTAGTCTGCCACTCAAATTCAATTCCCCTGATTTTTGTATTCTGCCCAATATTTTCAGGCTGTATAAGGTCATATCCAAATGTATTACCCTCATTAAGCTGTATGCCTTGTCTAATAAAGTCTAACTGGTCAATATTTTTATAGAAAAGTGCGATCGATACAAAGCCAACTTTATTCAATTTACTCGAAAGGGCAATATCATAGTTCCAGGTAGTAGCATGTTCCAGCAATGGATTACCACGCTCTATTAAGTTTTCGTTAGGTATGATTCTTTCCCAAGGTGTTTTATGAAGAAATGCTGGCCTATAAATCGATTTTGTGATTGCAGCCTTTAGTATCAAATCTTTTTGAATCGTATACCGAAAATGAAACATCGGCAACCATTCAGAATAAACATTATTGGTGCGGTTCTCAAATGGCTCGATATTACTACTTTCATCGCGATTTGTTTGTCCTTCAGTGTCTTCAGAAATAATACTGCTATTACTTTCATATCTATCAGAAGTTTGCTCATGCCTGATGCCCCCTAAAAACATAAGCCTTTCATTGAAATCTACCCTCCCCATAAAATAAAATGAGCTAATTAGTTCATTTGCTTTATACGATCCATAACTAACTCTATCGTCAGTATAGTATCCTTTGCCATCGCGATGCTTCAAGTAGAAATCGTTTACCTTGTCTTCGTTAATCCAAACTGAATAGTCATAAGCCCCATTTAGAAAGTTACCTATCTCTGTATTCGATGTAAAATTGTTAATGAGTATACTTCCCGATGGAGATAAACTGTACAAGCCTGGATAGTCACTGGCAATTTCATTGGTACCTTGGGATTCTGTCCATAACCTGTCAACCGTTCTTTGCTGATTTTGATAGCGGAGTTTTCCACCTGTTTTGAAATATGACGTGATTTTATTACCCAACCTTAAGGGTATTTTTAAATCTATCTGACTAGAAGTATGGTGCGAACCTATTCTATCTGTATCGAATCTCGAGTCATGGAAAAAAGTATTGCTCAAATTATTCTTAGCTGCATTAATAATAGAATTGATACTGTTCTCATCTTTAGAGTTAAAAGCTGCCAATTCTCTAAATCTAGCAGTATGGTCAAATGGAGAGGCATTTTCTGAAAATGTATTAGATACTCTCCAGGTAAGTTCCCAGTTACCTAATAGCTGATGTTTCCCATTTAAAATATTAGAATATAAGGAAATATTATTTTCAAAAATATTGATATCATATCCTAGTTTGGAATCTTCTACTTGATAACGTTGCCTGCGCCTTGTTTCAAAACGATCTATGCGACCAAAAACGCTATAATATTCTATAAAGCTACTTGTTGAGAAAGTATAATCTAAAACAAGGCTGCCCCCATATCGATATCTTTTTTCGAGGCGGTCATTTAGGTTGATATCTTCATAAGCATAGTTCGGGTTCCCATTTTCATCAAATTCAGTGAATCTTACATTTGCCCCAAATGCATCAGAACTTCTATCTGCTTTTTGCAGATTACCAGAAACTAAGATGCCTAATTTATTATTTAAGATCCTTTTGCCTAAGTTGAAGTTCAACTTGTACTGACCAAGCGCATTTTGATGACTGTTATAGCCATATTGCCCTGAAAAATGCGCTTTCCAATCAGGCTTTTCTGCCTTTTTTATTGTGAAATTGATGATACCACCTGTTGCATCAGCGTCTTGATCGGGAGTAATTGCTTTAAATAACTCAAGTCCTGAAAGTAACTCTGGTGATAACATGGTTAAATCAACAGTTCTTTCCTGAATTGAAGTGGGAGGTATCCGTTCACCATTTATTGTAATGGCACTTAACCGAGGAGATACACCTCTGAGTACAACAAATTGACCTTCCCCACCATTTCTTATAACAGATACACCGGGTAGCCTTCCTACAGCTTCTGCTACGTTTTGATCGGGCAATTGCCCTATTTTATCTTTTGAAACAATATTGACTATAGTTGGGTGTTTTTGTTGTTCTTTTACGGCCAACTGCTGGCCTTCAAGCTGGCCAAACACCATAATCTCACTTAAATAGGTCATATCCCTTTCTAAAGAAATCATTAAAGAAAGCGAGTCATTTTTTAAGTCTAGATATTTGGTTATGGGTTTATAACCAATGTAATGTATCTCTAATGTATGCTTCCCTTTCGGTACACCCGATAGCTTGAACTTTCCCCTTTCATTAGTAATTAACCCTTTATTATAAGCTGGTAAAAAAATAGATGCACCAGGTAAAGGATCATAATTCTCTTGATCAATGAGTAACCCACTTATAACACCATAATTCGATTTTGTTTCTACTAAAGCTTTCTTTTTAGCTTTAATAGTTAAGCGTTCATTACTTACCAAGTACTTTATATTGCTACAGTATGGCGCTAAGAACTGATCTATCACATCACTTAATTCATTGTTATTGGCCCTAATGCTTACTTTTTGCTTAATAGGTATATGATTTGGACTGTATGTGAAGATGATCCCAGTCTCTTTACTTATTATCTCAAATACTTCTTCTATTCTTTTGTCTTTGATCTGGAGTGAAATGGTTGTTTGGAGAATATCTTGTGCAAAAGATACAATAGGAAAGAATATTAAAAAAAATAATGTTATAGGTAATATCTTATAATCTCTCTTGATCAAATTACTTTCATATTTACAGAATACACAACTAAGTATTCTTCTAAAATAACAAAAATCCGAGTTCTTATTAGTGTTCAATAAAAACTCGGACGAGATACTTTATGTTAAAGGCTTACTATCTGTTTAATTCGAAGTCAAGACAAAAACGTAGTTTCCTGATAATCCTGCGACTCTTCCGTTTATTGGGTTACCACTCAAGGCAAAATTAAGTGTGAGTTGGTCATTAGTACTATTGAGTGTAGCAGTTACATCTGTATTCCCTATTCTTAACTGGTTTAGATTGGTTGCACTCGGTATAGACCAAAATCCACTGCCTGTAAATGCTGGATCTCCATCGGCAGTAGTATAACTACCATCGGCCCTAAAAGTAAGTGCAAAACTACTGTAAGAAGGATTTGTAACATCTGTGCCATCTAAATTAACCGATGATACATTCCAAGTTTTTGATAGCAAAGTAGTACGTTCAGTTATCGGATCTGGGTCGTCGTCATCATCACAAGAAGGCAAAACCGCGATAGAAAATAAGAGTGAAAGGAAATATATAAGTTTTATAGTGTTTTTCATCTTTTTCAATGTTTTAAAATTAAGAATTTAGATTGCCAAGTTTACTTTTTCACAAATTTGAGACTATTCAACTTGCCATTTGCCTGTGAAAACTTCATGATATACATGCCCGCAGAAAAAGAAGATAAATCGATATTTATCTCTCCAACCATTTTCTTATGATTCTGATACATGACTTTGCCAGAAGTATCAAATATCTTTATCTCATTTACAGTAGTCTTGTCTAGATTGCTAATAGTAATCCGCTCTATTGCTGGATTCGGAAAAAGCTGGACTCCTGCAGTCAACAATTCTTGATCTAGCCCAGTAATCACCGATGCCATAAAAGTTTCCAAATCGTTTGTAAGAGTAGTCAAAGCTGCATCTGCTTGCTCACTAGTGGTAGAATTATCATCTTTTACTGCTTGAGCTGCGTCTATGGCCGTTTGAAGCGCTGTTTTTGCAGCTGCCGGATATTCCCCTATGTTTCCCCCTTCATTTGCTTCATTTAATATTTCTTGCGACTCCAATATTTTTGCTTCTAATCCTGGAAGGCCCGTAAGTGTTAATGACCATCTAGGATCGCCTAATTTTCCTCCATCATCTGCTGCAGTTGCAGAAATGGCCTGTTCAAAATAACCTAAATCGTAAGGAGCATTGGTCATATCCCACGGATCCTGATCTCCATTTCCTTCAAAATCGGCCCAAAATTGATCGACGAAGGCAGTTGGTAACACTGGAGAGTTTGTAAATACAAGTACTTCTTCAATATTAGTGTTACCTGTGCCAGCGTCTTCAATAAAATTCATAGCGGCAGGTGAAAAAATCGGTCTTGATACGATTGTATCATTATCTTCTGGATCAGGATTTATACCTGGTCTTACGTTTAATAGTTCTTGGTTTGTAAAAATATTGTTATTGCTAATTGTGATAGATTGGGCCAATCCTGATTCTGAATCAAGGGAATCTACAATAATTGCTGCTAATGGTAAATCCTCTGGATCAAGCTCGGTTGTACTTCCTTCTAAAAAATCTTGTTCTGCGCCCAAAAATGCTGGATTTACAATGATATTATTTTTCATTTCTAAGGTAGCTACTTCACCAAAATCACAGACCCTTTGTCCTACACTAAAAACAGTATTATTATTGAATCTAGCATAATTAATAATACTGCCACCATCTCTAACAATTCTACTTGTTATGTTATATATGGTGTTATACTCAATTACAAGTGTATCAACTTGATTCCCCCTATCATCTACTACCCTTCCATTATCTGGGTCATTGGGTGTGCCCATTCTACTAATGATACAATTCTTTATAAAAATGCTATTGCCTTCATTGTCTAGTCTTAATAAAGTTTGGGAGTCTCTATCAAACTCACAATCCATGAGTTCTATTCTCACATCATCGGCACTTACCCTAACAATTCGTTCCTCTAATCCTCCTAACTGGTTTTCACTCGTTACAAAAAGCCCTTTTAAAGTTAAATCTCCCCTTGCACGAAATGGCCTATCCGATACTCCACCATCTCCTACGCCAGGTTGTAATATAGGTCTTGGGCCATCACCTTCTTCAGCAACAATGATGAGGTGATAATCTCGATGTTCTATAGCACCATTCAAAATATATGTTTGACCTCTTTTAAGTTCATATACTGAATGTACCCTATCGCCAGTATCAGTAGTATCGGCAGCAATAGTAGCATTGAGAATACCAAACTCCCCATTATTGGAATCTACCACCAATGTGTCTTGTGCATAGATATGTGTTGTAAAGAAAAATAGCATGAAGCAATATGGCCATTGCTTTAAAAAGCGTGTGAGTATATTAATTCTCATATTCATATTATTTTTAATTAGAAAAATGTATCGATAAATTATATTTCAGTTAAAATTTAAATACTAATCCAAGGTCTGAAGTCATACCAAAAAACTCTTCACGTGTAAGTTGACCTGTGCCCACAAATTCTCTTTCTGCCTGATTGGTTATATTGTTCATATTGAAGTACACCGAAAAATTATTCGAGATTTTTTGCTTTAAGGCAAGGTCATACCGAGTAGTAGATGCCGTAAAACTATCTTCTTCGGCCCTTCTTCCAACACTAATGTTATAACCACCTGGCCTGCTGCTGGCGCCTCCCCCTTGTCCTAAGCTGTTCCCTTGGTATATCATAGAAACCCTTCCTGAAAAACCTCCTTTTTCATAGCCTAGAGATAGGTTGTAAATCCTATTTGCCTGTCCTGGCATTCTTCCCACTCGTTCCGAATCTATTGTTCTGAATGGATTTTGTAAAATCTCAAGAAAAGGGAAAAATGTTTCCGATCGAATAAATGAGGCATTAGCAGAAAACACAATGCCGTCGAAAGGCTTGGGCAGCCATAAAAGATTCGCTTGTAAATCTATTTCAATCCCATCGATTTGGGTTAAACTTGAGCCATTTTCTGGTTGAATAATGTCATAACCAAAAGTATTTCCTTCTTCTAAAAAAACACTTTGTCTTACGTAATCTATATTATTGAGTCTCTTGTGGAAGCCACCTATTGTTAAAAGACCTATTCTGTTATAGAATGATAAAAATACATCGTAGTTCCATATAGTAGCATGATTCAAAGCAGTATTTCCCCTTTCAATTATACTCTCATTTGGATCAATTCTAGCCCATGGTACCAAGAAGAAAAAATTTGGCCTATTAAGTGTTTTGGTAACAGCAGCCCTTACATCGAACCAGTCTGTAAATTTATAACGGGCATGGACCATGGGTAAGATTTCTGAATAACTCCTGCTACTTGTCGTATCCCTTACACCGATAAGATCTATCTCTTCATCACCTTGGTCGTCATCGTCACCAACCAGTCTACCAAAAATACTACTATACTCTAATTGGGTTGTTTCATGTCTTGCCCCACCTAATATCATCAGTTTCTCTCCAATATTTATCTCTGCCATTAAGTAACCGGCTAAAATACGCTCATTGGCATCATAGTCACCTAGCCTAACCCTAGGATCACTAACATATTGAGGATCGTTCTTATGTCGCTCATAAAATGCATTGACCAAATCTACATCTAAATTAGGTCCATTTACATTTTCACTACCTGGCCCAAGAAAATACTGCCCTTCTAAAAAATTTTGTGCTTCGAAACCTCCTATGAAATTACTCATCAAGATTTGTCCAGAAGGCGTTAAATCATATAACTCAGGATTTACTTGTCCGATTTCATTGGCCCCGAAAGCTTCACTCCATATCCTGCTTACTCTACGTGACCTATTTTCATTTCTAACTTTTACCCCACCTTTAATAAAACCTCCAATATTATCAGTGATGTTTACGGGTATCTTTAAATCTACTTGTCCAGTCAAATTTCTGGTATCTACATCATCTTTATCAAATCTGGTATCTTTTAAAAATGTAGCATCTAGGTTATTTTTTGCAGCGCCTATAATGGAATTGATGTTAGTTTCATCACTTGGATCAAAAGCGGCTAATTCTCTAAACCTACCCTCATGCCTAAATGGTGTGTTTTGTGCTGAAAACGAATGTGAAACCCTCCAATTTAAATCCCAATTTGATTTTACTATATGATCACCACTTAAAATATTTGATATTAAAAATACATCTAATCTTCTATCCCTTATGTCGTACTCGTGTCTTCCTGCATCAGGTCTGTACCTCCTTCTCCTCCTAAGTTCTTCTCTATCGGTTTGGCCCCAAATAGTATTGAAAGTGATTCCTCTTTTTGAGCCAAGGTCATAATCCAATACCAAACTACCACCGTAACGCTCGCGGGTCTCTAATCTATCTGAAAGATTGATATCTGAATATATCAATACTGCATTTCCTTCTGCATCTTCATTCAAAAATCTTACGGAGGCACCCAAAGCATCTGAACTTCGATCTGCTTTCTGATAGTTACCAGTTAATAAAACACCCAGTTTGTTATTGAAGAAGCGATTACTAATACTAAAATCCCCTTTGTATTGCCCAAACTCTTCTGAATGTCCATTATAACCATACTGTGCTCTTAATCTCCCTTTAAATTCTTCAGGAGCACGTTTGATTACAAAATTTACAGTACCACCTACTGCATCACCATCTTTATCAGGGGTAAGCGCCTTAAACACTTCTATACCAGCCAATACATCAGCAGATATCATACTCAAGTCCACTGAACGATCTTCAATATCTGTTGATGGGATACGCTCCCCATTGATTGTAATTGAACTCAACCGAGGAGAAAGCCCCCTTACCACCACTTTTTGACCTTCTCCAGCATTTCTTTGCACAGAGATACCTGGCAATCGACCTACTGTTTCTGCTGCATTTTGATCAGGTAATTCTTCTATTTTATCTTTAGAGACAACACTTACAATCGTATTAGAATTGATTTGCTGGTTAATAGCTGCTTGTTGACCTGCTAACTGTCCTGTTACAACAACCTCGGCCAATACACCTACATCTGGCTCAAGCGTTATATTTAATTCTAATCGCTGGCCAGCTTCTACATCAACTTCTTCGAATATAGCTTTATAGCCAATATAACTAAACTTTATAGTATGCTTACCACTGGGAACAACCAAACTGTAATTCCCATTATTATCTGTGGTTGTTCCTATTACAGTACCCTCTAAAATTACATTGGCAAATAATAAGCTTTCACCGGTAGAAGAATCTGTCATTTTACCAGATATCCGCCCATTTTGCTGCGCAATGACAGATATGGAACAGCACAAAATAACTAGAACTGATGGGTATTTTAATAGCCAAATAGTTTTTCTCGATAACCCGAGAAAATGGATTAGATACTTAATCAATGCCGTTTGAAGACCTAAGACTTGTAGCAAGAAGTATCTGGTAGTAACACTCATTTTCAATTTACTTTTTTCATTTTTATCAATGACGGTCACTACATAAGTTTACCCTTACATGTCTCTTCATTTTTTTACAGAATTTTTAAAGAAATCTTTTCTAATAATTAATAATGGGGAGGCATTATGCCTTCTTCTCCTTAAAGTAGGGCATTAAAAGATTTGTCCGATATCCTTACCTATTTAACAATTAATTTAAAAGTACTGCGCCATTGCTCATTTGTTTCTTGCTTTTTTAAAATCAGTTTACCCAATAGCAATTGAGATTTCTCAGAGTTTAAAAAGTGGTGATTCATGGTCAATATATTTTCACCTTCAAGCATGTCTCCATTAAATTCTTGTATCTTTTTCCCTTGAGTATTATAAAAAATCAATTGATAGGTTACCGATTCGGCTGGTTGATTTAATGTAATTTTGATATTAACTTCTTCCTCCACTGGGTTTGGGAAAGTCACAATTTCGGAGATTTTAAATGCATTGGTAGTATTGTAATCATATTGAATTTTGGCTTTACCCCTATTCTGCCAAATATCAGAAGCATTTATTGTAATGTTGAAAGTGCCTGAAGGAACGTTTAGGTTTGCCAATGGCAACTTGATATAAGCCTTGGTTGGTGATTCAAAATCATTAAAAAAATAATCACTTAATAAGTAGGTGTTTACAGTATCATCATTAATTATTGCTACTAATTGATGACCCTCTACTGGTGTATTTAATAGAATGTGGCTATCGTCGATTAGTTCTGCGATTAACCAATCTTCTTTACTAACATCATTTATATTTTTATTAATGATTGAAAGTGTTATTTCTGGAGATGTATCATCCTTACTATTGCCAATGAGTGGTTTGGCAGGCGTATAATCTGAAATTGCACTTCCATAAATTGTATTATTTTCTTCATTAATTGCAAATAAGCTTATTTTTAAATGGTCATATTCATCACCTTCTAAAAGTGGAAGACTTGTAGTAACTTCAAATTGATTATCCTCGGCAGATATATTTCCACGTATCAAGATTTTATTTTGATTATAATAGGTTGCTTTCCATCTTTCTTGTTCTTCACCAAAAGTTTTAAACAATGTAGGTGGAGCATAGATTTCTAGTAATACTTTCCCATTAAATTTGGTCCGATTAATAGATTCTATCTTTCCTTCTATAAAGAGATTTGAACTCCCATCTTTTTGATTAAAACTGGCAATACTGTCGACGTATATCTTTGGTTGAGGTAAGTTTAAAGACATTGAAGGGTCACCTAACAAAGTAAAGTGCCTTTTCACAGCGGAGGGAGCTACTGCATTTTTTGTTTCTCGCAATACATCTCCCAACCTCATATCGGGTTTCTCACTTAAAATTTCATAAAACTTTTGATTGATTTCAAAATTACTGCCCGATATGGCTGATCTAGTTGCCGTCAATACCGCAATTGCACCTCCAGCAGTTTGTAAGAGTGCTTCTTCCCCACCAGATTGTAATATTGGGTTATCAAAAGTACCATATTCGCAAGTTGCAGTAAATAATATTGGATACTTGCCCGCATTGTTCCACTGTTTCACATCCCCTTTTCTTAAAAGCCTTTCTGCGGTCCAGCCATTTTCCGAGCCATGCCCTGTATAGTTGATTATAGCTACGCCTTTTTTAAGAGCTGTATTAAGCTGTTTTTTTGCTTCTGATGCAAAAGTTGTATTGCCTTGTTTCTCCTGAGGAAAAGCATCAATAAACAACCGCTTAGGGTTCATGTAAGGAATTCGATTCTCAATTAGGTTTGAAAGTTTGTCGGCTTGGGTCTGATGTATGTTAAAGTCCCCATCATCTGCAATGAAAAGCATATCTTGCTGCCATTCGCCCAAACTAGTCTCATATTGAATTAATTTGCTTACTATGGCTTGCGCTTCACTTAAATTATTTGCAGGAATACGTCCTACTGCCAAGTCCATGACTTCCTCTTCAAACTTTTTCTCATTTTCAGTCAAGGTGTACATGCCGTAGAGGTCATCTGATGCGTAAGATGATAATGGATCAAAAGATTCAGCTGTTTGAAATGAAGGGATAAAGGTTTTTGTAGGTATTTCACCTGATTGGTGATTTAGAAAGTCAAAGGAACTATCCCCAAAGAGCAATACATATTTTAACTTACCATGGGGTTGATGCTCATTAATCCAACTGATGTATCTTTGAATGGAAAACGGGGTTGGTTCTCCGTTACCAAAAGCATCATATATATCTTCTATATTTACAGCTTTTACAGCCAAGGTATCGTTCTGTTCTCTGAATGCAGCTAATCTGTTAGCCGCTTGCTTTAATAAAGGATGATATATGATAAGTAGGTCAACGGATTGGTGTTTAAAAAGATAATTTGGTTGACGCTGCCCAATAAATTGGGGGATGAGCTGATTTTGTGTAGGATCAAATAGAACAAATCGATGAATTTTCTCATCTGGCTTATAAGAAAACTGCCCCATCTTACCTTGATGGTCCAAATTAAGTTCAAATGGTTCTTCAGGCTTGGTAATATTCCAGACTTGTAATTCTTTTTTACTATTCAGTATATTAAAAGTAACACCTTCTTGCTGCCCACTTTCAAAATTACTAAAAAAGAAAGGTTGCTGCTGCCATTTAAGCTTTTGTGTATAGGTAAAAGTAATATAGTCTAAATAAGCTACTGCTCCTGCAGCATTTTCAAAACACAAATCGAACCTAAGTTTTTCCTCATCAATTGGAATAGTAACATGTTTTTTTGTTAGGAATGCTTTAGGAGAATAGACCCCCTCTTGAAGTGCTTTGAACTTTATGGTATCTTGAAAATTACTGGTTCTAATTCTTAAATTCGCTTCTTGTCTGGCTTGAGAGGCTACAGAAAACATTGCTTTCACTTGGCCTGGTAATGCATTTTGTAAAGATATCTCCAAAGATTCACAGGAAGCCTCAGTTATCCTCTCTCCAAGCCATGTTTTACCTGAATTAATGAGGTTCCTATCATTATTTTCATAGTGAATAAATGTTTGGGCTTCATTGTAAATGATAGAAGATGGTCTTGTTAAATCTTTCTTGAGCGATATTCGATTGCCCTGTTGGCTTTCATCATAAATTAGATAAATGAAAGCACTATTAGAATAGGGGGTTTTTTTGAGTGTGTAAACTTTGTTATCGTTGTCAATTCTTAACTGATGTGGGCCTGCTGCATAAAAAATAATTTTATCTGTGCTGTCGAATATTCCATCTCCTCCACCTATGATTTTGGTAGGTAGTGCATTCAAAATCTCACTCTTATTTCTAAAAAAGGCTTCATGTTTTTCCCAACTGCTATAGATATGTAAGTTATTGGGGTCTATTTTTTGGGGATTTAAACCCATTTTTCTGATGGAGGCGCTATTGATTTCATAGATGCCTTCTTCTGGAATTTCAAATTTATAAAGGAGTTTATCTTGGATTTCTGGTGGTAAAACTTGGGCTATTAAAAATGCAGGAATTAAAATGAACAACAGAAAACAGCTAATCCTTTTAAAAAGATTATGAAAAATAAAGAATTGTCTATTGTTATCAATTTTCACAGGTACTTCCACCTTGAATCAATATTTGCTTTTTATTAATCTGAGATTGTGTTTCAAATAAAAAATCTATTTCCTTTAACATCTCTTCAAGTGTTTTACCAGAGAAATCAGAGGTAATCTTACAATTTTCTAAACCCTTAGTTTCAATAGATACATCGACCCCAAAACTTTCTTCTATTTTTTTTACTACATCAATCAGTTGTGTTTCTGTAAAAGTTAGGTGGCTGAATCGCCATGCTGCTTTTTCTGCTGGATTGCCTATCTTTTCGATAGTAGCCTTCTCATTTGCAATGTTCCATGTCAGTTGGTCTCCCTTTTCTAGAAAAATAGGCTTGGAAATTTCTTCATTATTATAAGAAACTTTACCATCTAAAACCGTGGTTAAAACTTGATCAGTACCTGATGGTGCTGTTACATTAAACGAAGTGCCTAAAACTTGAATTTCCCCATAAGCCAAGCTAATACTAAAAATTTTCTCAGGATTATGAGCCACATTAAAAAAGGCTTTACCATTTAAACTCAATGTTCTATTTTCTATAAAATTTTTATTGTATGAAATTGAACTCCCTATACTTAACCAAACTTCTGAACCATCTTTAAGCATTATTCTTTTAGGTTCATTACTTGTATTTTCATAAACAACATACTCAAGGGTTTTCTCTTCATTGGTAAGCCAATTAATTAACAAAACAGAAGAGAGTAGGACTACAAATACAGCCGCAACTTTAAAAAACAAAGTTAAATAATTTTTTTTCGGCTTAATTACGCTAAAATCCTTTCCAGATGGTTTTTCTCGCGTTTCTAAGTTTTTTGTCAGTTTCAAAAAAGCTTGGTTACTATCAAATTCTGGTTTCTCTTCAGGTATTCTTCCTAAAATTTCAGAAAGCTCGTTAAAAGCTTGCTTTATATGCATATCTTTCTCCATTGCCTCTTCTAAAGAAGCTCTTTCTTCTGCTGGTAGCTCATTTGCTATATAAGCCGCTAGTTTTGAATATGTGGAATTATCTAAATCCATTGAATGTGTTTTGCTATTTTAATGACGCATAAAAAGTATGTTACCCTTATTCGCTTTCATAATTTTTTGCATTAATCTAAGCACTAAATTTAGGGTAAAACATTTTTTCTTAAGAATTTTAGTGCTCTTCCCATTTGTGTTTCCACTGTCTTAATAGAAATATTAAGTTCTTTGGCAATCTCTCTATATTTAAGTCCTTCAAACCTATTTAATAGAAAAACTTTCTTACATGCATCAGGAAGCTCCTCTATAGCTTTTTCGATTTTGCCTTGTAATTCAATGTACTGATACAGTGATTCGGGTGTATGTTCATTGACCAAACTTTTAACTGCAATATCTTCTAAAGTAACCTCTTTGTTTTTTGCCTTCCTGATATAGTCTATAGATTTATTCCTAACTGATATATTGAGATAAGCTTCTAAAGATGTTGAAATAGTTAACTTTTTTCGCTTTTTCCACAAATTAGTAAATACCTCAGAGACCACATCTTCTGCTAAGTCCTTTGATTTCACGTAGTAGAAGGATTTTTGACACATATGTTTGTAGAAGAAATGAAAAATAGACTCGAATGCTTGATAGTCGTCTTTATCGCAAACCCTTCTTATTAATACCTCTAACTCTTCCGATGACATACCAATTTATAAAGTTCGGTTTTCAAAATAAGCTACCCTTTTGTTAAATAAAAGTACACAGAGCAGGCATAAAATTAATGCCTAATTGTACTAATCCTAAAATAATCTTGCTATTCTTCCATCGGTATATAAGATGCCCACCATTATTTTAGCATATTTATCTAGACCCTCATTGGAATTACTACACCTTCTTCCAAAATGATATAAGTAAAGTCTTTCATCACTGCAGTTTATACAAAGCTTACTTTGGAGTTTTCTGTAATTGGGAATATCATTCTTTCACCCGTCCAAAAACCTTACATTTTCTATACTGAATAGGAAAACTTATATCCAATTAAATGCTTTTAAGAATTGTGAAATTCTGTAAGATTATAACAGGAATACATAAAGTTATATAATCATATAGGCTTACCTAGGAAGTACACTTTTCAGCCTTTGCCCCTCAAGGTCTCATGCCAACATTCGTCTAATCATGAAGTTCATTTAAATTTGACTTAACTCAATAAATTATCCTTGTGATTCCATAGTTATAAACAAACCAAAATTCAACAATCTCCATTTTGCTTTTCATTGGATATCATTAAATGTTCTTATTCCAAAACCAATACCCAATCTTGCTCAGTAGGTGGGGTTAATGTTAATGGATTGTTCTTGTTATAAATACCTACTTTTGTAAAATCCCCAAGAATCGGATCGAACCAACTCACAGTAACCTTTTTACTTACTAACTTTTTTAGTTCAACAGTTATCTTCTTTTTTGAAGGAAGATAACAAAAAGCGAAACTTTTATCAGCAGCGATTGCAGCCACAGCATAATCGTTGCTTGCATAAGGTCCTGCACCATCAATTATGAAATCCCCACCAATATCTGGTACAAGTTGTTCCCAGGACTTTGTATAAAGTAAAGACTTTAAATGTATCAGTGAACGAGCACCAGGATATTCAAGAATCTCTTTCCAATTTTCTGGGAAATTCCAATTGGGAGAACCATATGCATGGCCTGTTGCCCCAGAAAATACGGCCCAATAAGCCTGTTTTCTTATCTGAAGGGCAGAACCCCATTCACCATGTTCCCCTTCATAAGTTGATTCTCCTAAGATAAAGGGTCTGATAGGCCTCTTGCGGAATTCTGTGTAGCCTACTTCATAGACATCCAATTGTTTTAGATTCCATGCTTTGTTGAACCCTCTAAAATAGGTGTATACCATGGATATGTCTAACCAAGAGGGATTGTCCCATACATCGGTACTTGAATGGGTAGAAGCGGCATGGTACATTACTAATTGATGTGGGGCACTGGATTTGATACCTTGTGCAAGGGCATCCATGGCCTCCCTTGATTTTGATGGATCATTGTCACCTCCGATGATCCAGAAAATGTTGTTAAAACTTGAAAAAAATTCCCCTAAGAACATCCCAAATCCTTTAGACCTTTCCGGCCCATTGTTGACCATATAATTGTTCCTTCCTGCATACCCTTCTCCACAACATCCTGCCCATAGAGGGGCTATCACCATCAGCAAGTCCAGGGAATCGGCTATGGAAACAACAGATTTGGCATGCTCAAAAAAAGCATGATTCAAAGTACTGAAATCATTGGAACTTCGGAATGGCGCCTCCCCTTCTACATTTGCTTCGGCTATAGACCCAGTGAGCATTACTTGGATAGCCGTGAATCCTTTTGCTTTTCTATCGACCAGATAATCCAATGCCTCAGATTTATCTAATCTCATGAATAATTTCCAACCAGTATCTGCAGAATAAAAAAATGGCTTGCCTTGTTGATCTTCAAAATATCTACCATTCTCTGATACTTTTATAGGGAATTGAAATGTTTGTCCAACCGAGTTGAACGATAATAATACTGCAGAAAATAAAAATGTTAGATGAATAAAAATTTTATTGTAAAAAATCATTATAGATCAAAATTAAATGAATGATACCTTGTCAATATGCGAAAGACCATCAATGATATGTGTTAATTCTGTAATAGAAAAAGCCAAAAGGATTTTGTTGAGAAAAAATCCTTGATTTAAAAATTAGCATAATTTAAGTCACACTTGATTTCTAATTCCTATATTAAATTTAATATACAACCAATTATAGATTTCACTATCGAACAGAAATCAATCGTATTGAAATAGAGGGACTATATTCGATATGGACATTATAGCACCTCATCGATGTTTGAACAGGTTGATCTTATATCATACATCCAAGTACAATACTGTTATAGGTATAGTTCTTATCACAGTGCATCCATACATTAAAAATTCTTTAATAATCTTCGATTTTTCTCCCTTAGAAAAGAAACTACTTCTGGACTTACCTGGTCATTTTCATCTAAAATACCATATTTTCTCTTTTTGTTCCTTATATAACCACCACAGAAATGTGCCCCGATGCAAGACTTGATATCGGGTAGTATATCAAGTATTTGTTCATATCTTTCCCAATCGTTCGAAATAAAGCCTTGCTCCCAAGTACTGTAATCCGGTACTCCAAAATCTGCCAATAAAACAGGCATTTTGGTAAGATAGGCAAATTGATTCATCTTAACTTTAATTTCACTACTTGTACCAAAACACTGAAAACTGATGACATCTACGAAGGGGGTTGCTGCATCAAATACAATTTTGGACCATGGTCTATTGGCCTCAAATCTGTCACCCAAGATCAAATGGTTATTATCGTACCTCTTAATCGCCTCATAACAAGTCTTATAGTATTTTTTGGCCAAATCAAATAATTTTCTTTTACCACTCTCTGTATCTAGTAATTCTGGATCGAACAATGGTCCCTTCCATGAAGCCTCTTTCCTGGTATGGATCCAGGCAGGACAATCTGAATAAAAATACCCTATAAGTTTTTCATCCTTGGCAAATTGTGTACAATACTCTCGGGCAACATAATCACACCATTCCTCAAATCCCTTGCTAAAAAAGTCAGGGTTTTTAACATCTGATTCATAATGATGTATCTCTGCAAAAGGTAACCTATGGCAATACGGCATGTCCAACCATTGGTATTCATCGAAAGTAAAAGGCCTGGAATGTTTGTGGGAATCCTTTTGCTTGGAAACCACATCGGCCGACCATCCAACAGTATTAAAACCCCAACTATGAAGATTTTTATTTACTTTCTTTAGCCATTTTTTTTGGCTATTGTTGTACTTGTCATACCAGATATGAAGATTCTCCGTATGCTTCAATACCGAATTGTCCACATGGTTCATCCCCAAAGAATAAAATGGCCTGCCATTTGGTGAATTCAACATCCAACCATACCCCTTCTTTTCAAGACTAAAAAAGCCAGCTTTACTTTTAGAAAAAGAAGGCCCTGATATTGAAAGTGAACCTGCGGTCAAAAATGATGATCTGATAAAATCCCTTCTGTTCATATCAATCCTATTTAATTACAATTTCTAGGAAACATCCTGATATTTCAGATGCTGTACTGCTGGCGCAGGGTAACATATCCCTTCCATGTTCTATCATTATAATTTTAATCTACGAATTTCATATATGTAAAGAAATTTCCCAAATAACTGAACTATGAATCAAATTTCAATATCGTTCAAAAGCAATTCAAAAGTTGGACAAAAAAATCGATACATTATCATACAATTAGCTCCTATCATTCATCCTTTGTAGACAAAAAATATAGATATTAATTACATGGACGGTCTGTAATCCTTCGGTATCTGCTGCGCCATTTCCTGCTTTACTGAGATATAACGGGGATCTGATTCAAGGTTTTTCCACTCTAAGGAATCGACGGTATGATCGTATAACTCTTCTGTACCATCAGAGTAACGTGTGTAGCGCCATCTTTTTGAACGGATACTAAAGTTGCCAGGAAGAAAAGTAGTAATCACGGGCTGGTCCCTGTCCAAAGAAGGTGAACTGAGCAACGGTCCGAGGCTTTGTCCTTCCAAATCGGTATTGGATGGTAATCCGCAAATATCGACCAGTGTGGGATAAATATCTATCAGGCTTACCGGACAATTTACTTCAGTTCCTGCTTGGGTCATACCAGGAACACGGAACATAAGTAAACTGCGGGTAGCTTCTTCCCATAATGTGGACTTGCGCCAATGCAATTTTTCCCCTAGGTGATATCCATGGTCAGACCATAATACCACAATCGTATTATCACTATATGCACTATTTTCCAAAGCATCGAGGACCTTCCCTAAGCATTCGTCAGCAAAAGATATTGCAGCCAGATAAGCCTGCACACCTTCCTTCCATTTATTATACCGTAGTACCATCCTATGGTCTCCCTCTATACTATCCCCTTTAATATTGCGATCAGTTACCCACTCTTTTGAAAAGACTTTTCCAATAGCGGGTATATCATCAAGGTCATCTTCCTTCACCTGTGGGACAACGATTTCATCTATGGGAAAACGGTCGAAATACTCCTTAGGAAGGTACCAGGGAAGATGGGGTTTATAGAATCCACAGGCAAGAAAGAAGGCCTGTCATATTCTTTATCCAATTGTTCAGAGATCCACTCTGCAATTTGCCAATCCCCCATCTCTGAAGGGCGTACATCTAACGGTCCCCAATCGAAGAACTTTCCATTTACCGGCATACCGTGCATAGGTGGGTCCAGTGGCCATGGATCATCAGGGCGGATCTTATCTATTGATGGCCAATATTTATCCCAGGAAAGGGTATCATGGCTATAGTGGAATATTTTACCAGACCCTATCGCGGTATAACCATGCTCCCTAAAGTATTGGGGAAGTGTATAGACATCCTTTAGGACTTCGCTCTCCCGCATTGCCTGTTTGTTTTCATAGATACCAGAAGTAAAGGGATATATCCCCGTGAGTAAGGCAGTACGTGAAGGATTGCATACCGGGGCCGCAGTATAGGCATGTGTGAACAATGTACCCTGTCCGGCCAATCGATCGATATTGGGTGTCAGCACTTGGGGGTGACCTTCCAATACACCTACCCAATCATTAAGGTCATCTATGGATATGAACAGGACATTGGGGGGTGTCCTCTGGACGTTATGGGTACAGGACACAAAAAGTAGCAAGAAAGACATTATGGTCCAATAAATAACTTGATGGGTTCTTTTTAGTGGTATAGCCAGAACACTTGGTGTAGGATGAACTTGTTTTGATGGGAGGCCTAAGTATATTTCTTTTTGAATCATATGGATCAAAAGTTATCTTGTATAAGGAGGCTATCGTACCGATAATGTGGATGGGGGTTTTGGTCATAGTGACGTCCAGTCGTTTTACCAAAGAATATAAGGTCACAATAGTCGAACAAGGCCTGCCAATCTTCCTCATTTTGGTTATGCCCACCATCACGCCAGTGTATGCCTTGATTCTGCGATACCCCCAGTGAATCGAATATGGGTTGGGCCGCCAAATAGGTCAGATAGGTGCCGTATGGGTTTGCCCAGAAATCGTGACGAGCATGCATGTTCACTAAGGCCCTAGGTGCAATTGCGGCCTTCGCGAAATGGGCGCCGAACGGAAGCTTTTCGACCTGACCAGTAAACTGAAATAGGTTATCGGACCACCAATAGGGAAATCGCTTTCCGGCCCCACTGAGTGTCTGATGTTTCTGCACCGGATCAAAATATCGCCACCCACCTGTACCACCACTTCCTGATGAATTAGGGGCAGTGATAGCGATTCGTTCATCATAGATTCCTGCACATAAAGCTGTTTTGCCACCTCTGGAATGACCGGTCGCAACAATTTTCTCTTTGTCCACATATTTCTTTTCCTCCAAATAGTCAATAATTGGCTGGTAGGCCCAGGCCCAAATGGCTATGGTTCCCCAATCATAACCAGGATACAAATTATAAACTCCCGTATCTCGGCTGTCGCGGGTGTCTGATGCCACTTGGTCCCGGATAAATTTACATATGATATAACCTCTTTGGTTCGCCTCTATGGTAACTGACCTTTCGATACGGTCGCGCCCTACTTCCTTGTAATGTTCCCGTTTATCCTTATCGGGGATATCGGTAAGGTCAAAGATATAACGGTCATTTTTGATAATCACTGGAAAGCGACCCTCTTTGTTAGGGCGTCTGATACCTACTTTAAACTTGACAGATTTACCCTTGTTTTCGAGCACCATATAGAACAGCTCTTCAATGACCGTTCCGTTAAGGATCGTATCGGTTGCTATAGGTTCAATGATGAAGTCCGGTGAGGGTGGCATACGCCCATATTGATAGTGAGCGAGCATGGCCTTGATATAATCACGTTGTCCATCCCATTCGGTCATATCCTTCATCATCGTTCCATCTGGCTTTTGGAACAAAGAGGGCATCACTTCTAATCGAGGTAGCCTATCGACAGTCAGGAACCGGTAAGAGACGGTATCTCCGGTTGCCTTTGCCCCTTGAGAAGTAGGTGGTAGTAAATTACAACTACCCAATGCCATTATGAGCATGATCAAAAGGGCCCAAGTGAAGGTTTGGCTTAGAAGTAATGTATATAGTTTACCAATCGGGAAAAAAAAGATTACTATTAATATTTTCAAGGATATAATAAATTTTTTTGTCATCTATGACCCGGTTTTATTTAAATGACCTGCCCCTATGGTCTTGAAAAAAATTATTTTGATACTTGATACAGCACGTTAAATTTAATACATTATCGATATTTATAAGTTACTTAATGGAAGATAATATATAACTTGAGATCCTTATTGACGATAATCACGTTATTGGCTGTTTTGACTATGGTCTATAACCAACCCTAAAAGGATATGACATAAATGGACATGGATAAATATGGATGGCATAAAAAGATTGATACTGAAGCGATAGGTTTTTTATATAACTAAAAGCTTGAAGGCAGTAACCTATAACTACTGATTTATTATAAGACGGTGTTCATTTTATGCAGTTGTCGTTCATTCTATACTTGACTAACTTTGTTACACAAACCTAATTTTGCATATGAAAGTACATCAGAATCTACTGCTTGCTGTTGTAATATCCTTACAAGTATTTTCTTGTTATGCACCCAAAGAAGAAATCGTATACGGCAAAGCAACACAAGAACTAATAGCTCTACTGGATAGTGATCATACTTTAAAATCAATGCTAGAATCTTCATTAGAGAAAGCAAAAATCATTAATCCCGACAGGAATACCAATCCCGCCCAAAGCCTTGAAGAATACTATAGTTTTGTCACTTGGGTAGAAACCTCTATGCCTTGGGCTGTGGTAAAAAAAGAAGAATATCCAGAAATTTTTGACAATATATTCCAAGGACTTTGCTACTTCTATTTCTTGATCGATCAGCCGCTTCCCGAGTTAGAAGGAAAAGGCCTGGTGAACAATTCATTACAGTATTATGGCCCCTTTTCTGAATGGTTGATCACTTTCAGCAAATCATGGGGTGCTTTCCTTGATACTGAAGAATCGTGGAATGAAGAATATTATCAAATGGCACTCAATGACCCAAATTTCGGCCTTCAGAAAGGCTGGTACGAAGACCCTTCAAATTGGAAAACCTTCAATCAGTTTTTTGCCAGATATTTGAAATCTCCAGAAGTACGCCCTATTGCAAGTCCTGACTCAGACTCTATAGTTGTGTCATTTGCAGACTCAGAACCACAGGGTATATGGGCCATAGATAGTAGCTCTAATTTGGTTACAAAAGAAGACGTTCCTGTAAAGTCTGCTTCCATCAAATCTATAGCAGAACTCATTGGTGATGATAGTCAGTATAAAGACGCTTTCGCAAACGGTACATTTACCCATTCATTCCTGAATGTCAATGACTACCATAGGTATCATTTCCCGATAAGTGGGACCATAAAAGAAGCTAGGATAATTCAGGGTACCAACCCTACGGGCGGTCAACTTTGGTGGGATAAAAAAAATAATAGATATGCATTTAATCCAAATGCGAAAACAGGTTGGCAATCCATTGAGACTCGGGGATGTGTTATTTTAGAAACTACAGAATACGGTCTTATCGCTTTATTGCCTATTGGGATGGCAGCTGTTGGATCGGTAAATTTTGAAAAAAATATTGTTTCGGAAACAGTGGTAAAAAAGGGTGATATGCTGGGGAATTTTGCATTTGGTGGCTCAGATTTCATAATGATCTTTCAAGATGGTGTTACATTTACCTTAGATACTCCATTACAAGATGATGGTAATTCGTACAAACACATCTTAATGGGTGAACGATTAGGGTATTTGTCCAAATGAAAGTGTATACAGTTAAAATAACCTTACAATTTTATACGCATATCTGACTGAAAATATAACCAATCACATGCACCCTTAATTTTCACACTCTGTATTTATACAACTTATTTCCGTGTATCTGTAGATGTATCTACTACAGCGTTTTCAGGCATTTGCATTCTGGTGTTGTCAAAAGGAGCATCAAGCTTAATATCATAGATAACATGATCTCCATATTGCGCACTTAAATCTGATGAGTGTGTAGAAAACAAGGCAGGAAATTTCAACCCATCATAATCTACAAAGTACGTGTTTTTTCTAAAAACAGGTCCAAATACTTCTTTGTCTTTCGGGATTCCCATAATATCTAACAAAGGACCATAACCCACTGTATATTCATATCCGACAAGCATATACGTTTCAGAATCGATGTAAAGGTCATAAGTATCCTTAGCTGATTTGCCCAAAACCGGGCTCTCTTTATAACTCATATGAATTTTGTATACTTTTTTATCAAAGGCTTTGTGTTCAATCAATTCAGGTTCTCCTAACATTACATTTTCATCTTGTGTGAGCCAAGGTAAGTTCAAATAGTAAAAAAATACTGAATGTTGGTGAATGGGAGGATTTCCTACCCTCCAATCTTCCGACCATACCTTCTCTCCATCAAAAGCGAGCTTTGAGCCTACTACTGGCCAGTCTTGGTAGGTTCTACGGGTTTTCATATCTACTACTTGGCTTTTTATCCAAAAGTGTAAAGTCGGCAACGATGCTGAATGCATGACCGATGTAAAAGAAAGTGTTTCGAGTTGACTCCATCGTTCATAACCACCATGGGCATCAATCATTTTATGAATGATTTCTTTAGTCTCGTTTGAAGCGTATTGAGGATTTTTATCATTAGGTCCATTACCAAAAACTGAAAGATTGATAATGATGGCAACAGAAATTAAAAGTATTTTTTTCATGACATATTGTGTTTTTGTTTCGCTTCGAAGTACGGTTAAAAAAAGTACTGAAGCCAACATTTTACAGCAGGTGACAATTATTGCATCCGGTGACAATCTCAATTCTAAATCAAGCCCTATATTAGTGTTTATGAATGTATTACCTCGATACGCCAAACTACCTGTTTCAACACCATTAGCTACAGTAGCCCTATTTGTACTTATGATGGTACTTTGGTTACAAGGAGGTTTAACATCTATTTATCAACACTTATATTTATTGATTGGGAGCTATGTTAGTTGGGGTATTCTCCTACCCTTTTTACAAGGGATGGTAGAATTTATTAAATGGAAAAAGGTGAAAAGATTACTATGGGGTGCTTTCATGACCATACAATTAATCATCATTCACTTTCTGATATCAAACATCTTATATTACAGCTTTCAACTATTATTTATCAAGCATTTTACTTTACCTGATTTTGAAGAAGTAAAATCATTTCTTATTCCATCCCTTTTAGGTCGATTGGTCGATTTTGTGATGTTCTTTGGTTTGTTAAGCTGGGTAAACCAAACCAAAACTTTATCGGAGAATAAAGTAAAGTTAGCACAAGCTGAAGCACAACTTCAAAAAAGTAGATTAGATACATTAAAAAGTCAGCTTAATCCTCACTTCTTATTTAATACTTTACATGCCATATCATCTATGATAGGATTTGATGATGAAAAAGCTAGGGACATTACTATTCGAATAAGTTCTTTATTGCGCAAGACTTTAAAAGCGAATGAGAAAACAATACATAGTTTAAAAGAAGAAATTGAACTTATTGAAGAGTATCTTGAAATTGAAGCCGAACGATTTAGTGATCGATTATCTATAAAAAAGGAAATTGAAGAACGTTGCCTTGAAATAAAAGTACCGACCTTACTACTACAGCCTATTATAGAAAATTCCTTTAAACATGGAGTAGCATTAGTAGAAGGGGAAACCAATGTTTCCATTTCAGTATTTTCAGAACATAAAAAGGTAAAAATTATGATAGTAAACGATGTTGATGAAAAAGCTAAACCTTTGGGTCATTCTACAGGAATAGGTCTAAAAAATCTAGAAGAAAGACTCAAACTTCATTATAAAGATCAATATACTTTTTTGCATGGCCTGAACGGGGCACAATTCTTTTCCACCATAATTTTACCAAAGGGATGAAGTATTCTGTGTTAATCGCTGATGATGAACCTCATGCTAGGAACTACTTAGAGAAACTAGTAAAGACCCAAGATAAATTAGAGTTAATTGGCGTTTGCAATTCAGGGAAATCAGTCCTTGAATTTTGCAAGACACTTGTGCCAGATATATTACTTCTAGATATACAAATGCCCGGCTTGAATGGAATAGAAACAGCCAAGAAATTGATTCAAAGAAACATGAATGCAGTTATTGTTTTCACCACTGCCTTTGACCAATACGCCATTGATGCTTTTGAAGTAGAGGCAATTGCTTATTTGCTAAAGCCATTCAATCAAAAGATGTTTATAAAAGCAATAGATAGGGCTATCAGTCAAACAGAGGATAAACTCAAGCTAAAGTTTGATAAAAATATGCAACAACTATTCGAGCGGTTTAAATCTAAAAAAACAAACTCTATAGAGTACTTTGAGATCAAGGATAAAGGATTGGTCAGAAAGGTGTATTGCGAGAGCATTTATTATATTTCGGCAGATTCAGAATATGTGAAACTTTATTTAGAAAAGAACTATTGGTTGTATCGTGCTGCATTAGAACTTTTATGTCAACAGCTTTCAGATAACTTCATAAGAATTCACCGTTCACATGCGATTAACCTCAATCATTTACAGCGTTGGACATATATGAACAATGGCACCTATACATTTCACTTCCCAAATAATCGCTATTTAATCAGTAGCCGCTCATATCGGAAAAGTATTCAAGAAGCATTAGAAATACGCTAATATTAAATGTCTTTTATAAATATGTAATGAACTTTTCATTAAACTATTTATCCATTAAGAAGCCCCTCAAGATGCAAGGTATTTAGATTAACCTGAATTTTAAGTTGATACCTAACTGATAATAAATGTAAATAATCTGAACTTTTAAATTCATTATCAATTAGAATATCAAACTTTATGGAAAAAATATAATCGTATGTAATAAATTGCCCTTCAGATTGAGGGGCTTTTTTGCTGTTGCACAATAAAATAACATAAAAAACTAGATTTGATGTCATTTATTATGCAGGCCTTTCTTTGTTCAATCACCTACAATAATATTCTGCTCATTTCGATATAAATACAATTAACAACGCTTATTATCAGTAAAATTTTCATTTGGCCCTTCTGATTGGAGGGCTTCTTTTGTCATTTATAGTTCTTTGTAATCTAGTATTCGTAGGGCGAGAAAGTGTGTATAAAACTGATATAGCCTTATATTTTTCTATACTCCACACTGATTGGAGTGAATATATGACTAATTATATGCTTTTAATTATAGGTCATCAGTTCTCCATATTTTTTATTCAAATAATCAAAAATGCTACTTGGTAATTTATTCAGGTCCGATTCCTGTACAATGCATATAGAGAGATGCCCATTGGGGATTGATTTCACAATTTGATAGAAATTCCCGTATCCAATAATCAAATAATTAAGTCCTCCACAATCGATATTTCCTCTTTGACTTGCTAATTTTAATAAAGTGGGATTTACTAATAACTCCTCATATTTATCAGTCTCTCCTGATGAACTATCAAATGTTTGATCTTTTTGCTTGTAGACAAGCTCAGTTCCAATATACAATGCTACGTATCGGATATCAGAAAATTCATTAAATAGAGATTCTATGATTTTTTCTTTATTCATGCTTTATTCAACTTAGATACGCTAAGATAAAAACTGTGCTGGTTTATCAGTAGTAGTAGATGTGTATATCGCTTATATAACCTTAAATTTTTCTACAATGATTAAGATGAACAAATAACCAATTATATGCTTTTATTAAATTGTAGAACTTTGTAAGACTCTTTTAGAGGTTTACAGTACAACTATTTAGAATTGAGCAAAACCTTATTTTTGCTATCACTATTATCTTAACCAACCTAAAATAACACAAAATGAAAAGCCAAAAACTCCAATACACATTTAGGGTAATTGATAGTCACTTACAATTTATGGAAGTGGCATTTTCAGAAAATGAAGCTAGAAAATCTGTAGCTGAAACTTTATTATTACGAGAAGGGTTTGATCCTAATAGTCCAGATTTCCTAATTAAAACTGAGGAATATATGACTTCTAAACTTAAGCTAGTTTATATCCGATAAATATTAGACTTTTAAAAATTTTGTTACTCCTTGTATTTACGGTTACCAATTTTTAAAAACTGCGGTAATTTCTAGAATCTATAATTTCCTTACAACTTAAAATTTGGTTTACCCAAATTTTATAGGATATACTGGCAGAGTGGAGAAGGACAAAATCACCTTTTCTAACATTCTGTAACTTTAAGATAACAGCATTATGAATGAGACTTAAAAAGTATCAATCTCAAAAAAGAAACAAGTATAAAATACTTGCCTCTAGATAAATATGAAAATGATTTTTACTTAACTATATTAAAGTATATTCCTTAATATTATGCTGTTACATCAATTATAAATCAACAATCCAATTTGATTATCCTTCATGTTTAAATTCTATATTATACATTTTATGAAAATCTTTCTCATATATTTTATAAGCTTCTCTGTCCCTATGCCAGCGCCATTGCCCTAAAGGTACATGTATGGGATAATTTTCCATTTCAGTTATCAAACTATCTGCTCTATGAAAGCTCTCAATAATTAGATTTCTAAGTTCTTCCGTTTGAAATTCCTTCCCTTTCTGCCACAATCTATATCCATAAAAAGCTGTGGCAACTGACCTCCTTTCTTTTGTAAATAGCATAGTTCTTTTAAAAGTATGATGTAAGCGGTTAGCAAGTAAAGTGTCTTCTACTAAAGGCAGCGCTTTTTCTACTTGTTTTAATGCTCCAGTAGCTAAATCAACCGCATAACCTTTCTCATTTATAATATAGTTTAAGAATTCAGGCGTCAACTCTTCATTGGGAGATAACCAAGCACTATCTAACACCCAAGCAATATCTTTTCTTAAACCTATCGTATCAGTTTTATATGAAGCTGGGGCAAGCACATTAATGACATCCTTATAATTATGGAAATACTTATTGACACCATGCCCTACCCAACGAATTTGATCATCGGGTGCATACCACTCTCCTGTTGTATGACTTTGGTAAATGTTCTTTCGATGGAAATTAAGCCTAGAATGGTTGGCTGTGTGCGTGCCCAAAGTATACATACTTGCCATAATAATAGAGAAAGCAGAATCTAAAGCAGTTTGGAGATATTGAACCGTTTCTTCCCCATAGTTTTTGACAATAAAAGCACGAGTGAGGCTATCGGTATTGGCTTCTTTATTTTTTGCCAATTCTGAAAGAACGAAAAGATTTAGCTCTCCTGGTGTGCCTACTGCAGTAGTTTCTTCAAATCGATCTGCTCTGGCACAATAGCCAATCACATTATCAAATTGGGTATAATGCTTAAAAGCATTTGAAAAATAATGGGGAAAACTATTGGCAATAATATTCTCACCAGCATACTCCATTCCACAGTCATATTCTATTACTACTGGAAAAGGTATATCTGCTACGTAGTCTTGATACGGGTAGGTTAAAAACCAATCGTGCGGTACCATTTTTATCATCACGGTTAAATCCTTCCGCTTTATAAGTTGCAATGCTTCAAGAATTACATCTTTCTCAAATTGGTTGTAGATAAAGGTACGGATGGTCAACTTCAAATCTTTCTTGTCAATAAAATGGTTAGCTAATGAATCTACCAACGCTGCCAACTTTTGCCCTTTGGTTTTTAGCTTATCTGAATGCTGGTAAATGACATAACTTCCCGTTTCAATGAAAGTAAGCACTATGCCATCTAAATTTGGCGAGAGTGCTAATAACGAGTCGTAATCGTTATACACCCATTGCCAAAAATTAGGATTGTCTAGGTTAAGTTGTTGTTTCACTCCACCTTCAAATTTTGCTGTATGGTGGGTAAAATCTTGTTCCCCTTTCGCTTCCACTTTAAATGAATCAGGATAGTAATCTAAACCATAAAATGCATGGTCCCAAACGTATACATCTTCTATACCTCTTTCATGTGCCGCATCAACTAGAAAGTTAGTTGCCTCCCTGTTTTTCTCATTTCTCAAATCTTTTAAATCGTGGCAAAGCTGATAATGGGAAAGTTCGATATGGTTTACTCCATACTCTGCGGCTTTATCCAAAGTATTTAAACCATTTTCTTTATGGGATGAAAGAATATTCCAACCTCGATAAGTAAAAGTACTTTCATCACTCGATGCTAGCAATCCATCTTGATTTTGGCATCCTATTAAGGATAACAAACCAAAAAATATTATGTATAAAAGTAGATAGTTAATTCTCATTTCTTCATTAATTATAGTTTAGTCATCAATATTTTTATCTTTTTTGAAGAATAATAGCATCAGCAATTACTTCTTCTTTAATACCCGATGCATCAACTGTTAGCAAAAAATCATCTTCTGTAAAATCATAAATGCCTAGACTTACCCAGTTTTCTAAGTTTGCAGACAAATCAATAGTAATTTCATGGTTTCTCACTCCGTTATAGATGGTTAATGGAACTTTGGTCGCCCTTTCTTTTATATCTTTCCTACCCTCACCAGTTACATAAAAATATACTTCATATTTACCTGATTGTGGTATTGCCTTTTTAAAGGTTACTTTCGCATCATTCCCTTCATTCTCAGAAGTCATCAAAAAATTCAAATAGTAAAAATCAGTATATTTCTTTTCAGAAGTTTCCCAATCCCCTTCTACTTTGGCAACATCATTTTCATTATTGATTGGAATTTCAGGTATTGTTCCATTTACTAAAGGGTCAGTTTTCAGAAGTTGCTCGATGTACTCACTCTCTAGCTTTTGTGCTGTTAGGTTATTTTGTATCATTTCTGCTGCTGCAATACCACTTGCCTGTCCCAACATCATAAATACAGGTTCCATTCTTATGCTACCATAAGCCACATGGCTAGAAGAAATACAAGTAGATACCAAGAGGTTTGAACATTCTTCAGCTTTAGGTATAAGTGTTTTAAATGAAATTGGATATGGTTTGACAGGTTCCTGAAACTCACCTTCATTTTTCACCATACCATTTACTACGTATCTTCCGGAGTGATGTGAATCTAAATTGTAAGCTCCCATGGCGATTGTATCATTTACAAGTTTTTTACCTCTAACATGATGCTCAGTCATCACAAAATCGCCAACTAACCTTCTACCTTCGCGCACATAAATTTGATGTGGGAAACCTCCGTTATCTATAAACTCATCTTTAGGCCAGCCATATTGCCTCATTTGATCCTTTACATGTTGAGGAACGTCAGGGTCATATGCCAAAAAGTAGAATAATCCTTCTATATATTCTCTGTGTTTTTGTTCAATTTCCTTTCGCTCTTCAAATGAAGCTATTGGGTAATTAGAACTATGTCCAATCATATCGGTTGAAAAACCTCCTTTATTATTGATATCCGTTTTGTTATTGGGCATAGGACTAATGCGTAAGTAAAGTTGGAAAATCCGCTGTATCCAATTAGCTTCATCTCTCTTCTTAATAATTCTTCTTAAAACCTCATAGGTTACAGGGTTATAATTGATAGGTTTTTTTATCGGTATCATATTACTCGTATCGGTAGTTAAACAGATACGATAATTGTAAGCTTGTACTTTTGAGTCTGCTGTACCTTCCTTCTTTATTTGTTCGTTACTTACTCCCCAGATTAATCCACTAGTTGAATCTCCGGGTATTATATAAGGATCAATTCCATCTGGAACTTGATTGGATTTTACTATTTTAACCACACCATTTAGTTTTTCATCATACTTAGCGTTACCTTCTCTCCCAATGTGATAGGAAACACCTGCCTTTTCTAGTAAATCGCCTTCGTATGTTGCATCAATAAATACTTTAGCACTTAAGTTTTTTAAACCAATGGTCTGGTTTTTAGTATTTTCAAATGAAATAGAAGTAATGACGGTTTCCTTTTTTTCAAGATGGTTTAAACAGTAATTGAGAAGTACTTCTACCTCTCCTTCTTTAACAAGATCATTATATAGTTTTTCTGCAATGTGAGGCTCAAAACGCCATGCTTCAAAAGTGCCATAATGCTTTCCTAATCTTCTATAAAACTCTCTTGAAAGTCCCGTTACTGTATATTTATTTCCAATGTCAGTCTCACCCAAACCTGAAGCACTCATTCCGCCTAAATGACTGCTTGGTTCTACAAGTAAAGTTTTTAAGCCTTTCATTGAGGCCGCATAGGCAGCTATAACACCACTGGAAGTACCTCCATATACAATCAAGTCATAATCATAATTTTTATTACTTTGTTCCTGACATGAGAGAAGCAAAAGAAACAGTATTAAAATCTTATTTTTTGGCATGGAATAGTAGTATTTTTTATTCATTAATTTCTTTTAAATACTTTTAGGTTTTTTGCAGTTATTTTCATCACTCGTTCAGGTTCTTCAAGCCCACTTCCATAGAAGTAATAACCCAGCATATCGACATCCATTTCCATTACTTGAGGGAGATATTCTTCGAACAAATCAGTTTTGTTTTTATCTAGATTGAAATTTTCAACTAGATAGAAACTTCCAATATTTTCTTTTCTAGCAGCTTTCAAATAGCGATTACCATTGTCAAATAAGTTTTTCGGTGTGCCTTTTCTCCCTTCGGGTAAATTACCTGGCCAAGGTTTTCCATCACATCCGAAATAATCAAGGGGTGTTATTTTCGCACTCTCTTCTACTACAATATCATTCCGAACTGCTTCATCAAAATGCACTATTTTGAGTGAAGGCTTTTTTTGTCGCAATTGTTGGTTTATTCCTGAAAAAAAAGAAGCCATATCTATGATGTATTTCCTGAAGTCAGCAGTGGGATTATCTTTTAATGCCAATGGAGATTGGTCTTGCCACCAAGTACATTTAGGCTCGTCCCAAACAATGCCATCTACATCCCAATTTTCCAATATTTTCAGCCCAAATTCAGTAACATATTTTATGGTTTCAGGATGATAAAAACTCCCAATTGCACCTTGCCTAGCACGTAAATGCGGGGTGCCATCTTTTTTGAGAGAAAGTGCTTCGGGATGGTAAGCCGTAAAAAAACTAACTATTGGTGAAGCTGCCGTAAGCCCTGCCACTCTTGCAGGAATGATGTATATTTGCATTCCCCTATCTTTCACCTCACGTATTATTCGCTCTACATTGATGCCCGCTCTTATAAGTTGCAAGTAGTGAATAGAAATACACACAATATCCGTATCCCACTTTTTCATCAAATCTAAATCGTGCTTTAAATTACTAGGCACTTGTGTAAACATCCCCGCACGAAGATAATAGGCTGCTATAAGCTTTTCCTTTTTTGAAGCAAATGCCGACGCTATTAGGATTTGATGTAAAGCAAGTACAGAACTTGCTGCTGCACTTGATTTTATAAATACTCTTCTATTCATAGTTAATCATTACTTTCAAATCCTTGTCTTTTGAAGTTTGGCAAATACTTCCGAATTACAGCCATTTTGTATTCTGGGTCTTCGTCGTAGAAACCATAGTAGTAGTAAATCAGGAAGTCGACATCCATTTGTAAAATTTGAGGAAAGGTTTCGTCCATTTTATCCACTTCTTCTTTGGTAAGGTGCTGGTTCTCAACTAACATCATGGTTTTAAGCCCATTTTTACGCCCAGCATGTAAGTAGCGTTCTCCATACTTAGGCAATACTTTCTTATCGCGGTTTGTAATGTTCTCAGTTTTAGTCAGTGAATAAGGCCTTCCGTCGGTTCCGAAATAGTCGAGATGTTCAATGGTTGCGGAGATATTCACTACAGAATCGTCGCGACAAGCCTCATCAAAGTGGACAATAGTGAGGTCGGGCTTTTTAGCTTTCATTTCTGCATTGATATCGGAAAAGAAGCCTGCAAAATCCTCTAAATACTTTATATAATCTCCTTCAGGATTATCATTCAGGGCAAGTTCTGAGAAGTCCTGCCACTCCCACCAAGTCGACTTGGGTTCGTCCCAGATAATGCCGTCCAAATCAAATTTTTCGATCATTTTCGAAGTAGTCTCGATAAAGTACTGTTTTACTTCAGGATGATAGAAACTACTCAAAATACCGTGGGTCTTTCGCACTACAGGTGTGCCATCTTTTTTAAGTACGGCGGTTTCTGGGTGATGGTAACCAAACAAAGGTGGCTCAATAGGTTGCCCAGCAGTAATTCCTGCCATACGTGATGGCACGGCAAACACCTGCATTCCACGCTGATGAGCCTCTTTGATGATAAAGCGGATATTCCCCTCATTGTATTTAATATCACTTTCTGTAATACCGATGCAGACCACATCAGTACCCCAACTTTTCATTTCGTCCAAATCATGGCGAATGTTGTTTGGGACTAGTGTGAAATAGCCTGCCCCAAAATAATAGGCTCCTAAAATTCTATTGGAGTTTGTTGATTCTTCAATAGTGCTTTCCCTACTTTCACAACTCAAAAGGCATAAAGTAAAAAGTACTATTGCAATTGATTGAAATGCTTTTTTCATTTTTATTGAACTTGTATTGATGATGCGTTTAGTTGAATTTTTTTCACACTAGCCGAAGATGCGTTTGCAGCTGGAACTTCCAATTTGCCTCCGTTTAAGTTTTCGCCCCAAAAGATGCCCAAATCAGTTTGCTTGGCTAGACTGTAGTCATATCGAAACTTCTTATTAAAATCCCCATTGATGATGCGGACGGGAATCTTCCATTCTTCAGGAACAGCTTCGATGGGCCAATCTATGGTTAGTCCTTCTAATTGAAAGTTCTTGATATTTTTTGCAGCAATTACAGATTTAGCGGTCAACACTTCAGGTGTACCGATTGGAAACTGAGTGCTTTTGATGTCTGTACCAGGCTCGGTTGGGTCTTCCACAAAGGGATAGCGAAGATGCATGTTACTGATACGCAGGTTTTCGATGCGGTCAGGCAAAATGGAAGTGAGCAGAGAACGCCCATCTGTTTCGCAAGATACCTGTTCAATGCTAACATTACGGATACTTCCTATAAGCGATTCGGGTTTGCGTTTGCTCAGCATGATTTGGATGGGGCGGTTGAGTACTAGAGGGGCTTTCGTACTACCCACAATATTGCTTACAGAAACATCTTCTACCGTACCTCCATCGCGTACATAAATGGCAAAGAGTCGGGAAGCAGCCCGAACAGCACAGTTACTAAAAGTGATTCTACGATAGTCAGCATAAGATTCTGTACCAAGTTTGAGGGCAGCACATAGTGTTTCCAAAGTGCAATTGGTTACAGTCACATCTTCACAAGGCTGCCCATTTTTCCAAGTTTTCAATACAATGGCATCATCACAAGTAGTAATATCACAGTTGGTAACACGTACTCGCTGACTTCCTGTAATATCGATACCGTCTGCGTTAGGTGCAAACAAATCATTGATGATACGAATTCCGTCCACTACCACATCTTGACTATGCAGAATGTGGCAAGTCCAGTTGGGGGAATTAGTCAGTGTGATATCACGGATAGTTATATTTTCAGAGTCAGCCACCTCGATAAGTGCATTGGGTCGTGGTGTTTTCGCTTTAATCCACTGTGGTGGAGCTGTAGCTGGCGTCTCCCAATAAAATTTGCCTTGCCCATCTATGGTACCTTTACCTTCAATCAATACATTTTTTACCTTTTTAAGCGAAATGAGATAACGCCTTTTTATAGGATTGCCGTGTTGGTCAGTGCCCTCGTGGGTGGCATAGGCATCTAGCTGGTCGATACCCAATAGCGTTGCGCCACCCTGCAATTCAAAAATGATGTTATCTTTTAGTTCTATACCACCAGTTAAGTACTTTCCTGCAGGAACAATTACCCTGCCGCCACCAGATTCAGCTGCTGCGTCAATAGCTGCCTGAATAGCCTGGGTGTTAAGGGTGGTACTATCTCCTACTGCACCAAAGTGGGTGATTCGAAAAAAACCTGATTGCTCTGGAGCTTGGCAGGACAATAATACAAGGAAAACAAAATGGTAAAGTAAAGTTTTGTACATAGTTGAATTTTCAGTCTGGGTTTGCTATCTCAAATAAAAAATCATCAAAGAAAATATATCCATTTCCTTTTGCTCGAAATCGGATGTCAACAAAAGGATCAAAGTCAGGAGTTGTAAATTCCATGGTAAGTGGCTGCCAAGTGGTATCCATGACTATTTCTGAATGATACCGAGCAAGTCGAGTAGTATCGTAGGGTGTCCATTCATAGGTGGAGGCCTCAATCCAACCTTCTGCATCAATCGAACTTGCTTTTGCCATTACTTCCAGTCGATAGGTAGTTTTTGCTTTTAAAGGAATTTGTGGATAACGGATAAAATCAGTGGTACTCTTTGCGATTTCGATAAGAGATTTTCCTCTCATCCGCATGGCTCGGACTCCTGAAAAAGCTACTGTACTATCTATTTCGAAATCCTTTTGCCAAAAACCTTTAGTCAAGCCAATGCCTACATGGTCTATTGGTATAGGTTGTTTTTCAAAATCTTCTTTCACACCTAAGGGTATCATTACTGCAGATTTTCTATTAAATTCCATCTGCTTTTTTTTAGCTAAGATGTAGGATGAAACAACAGGAGGCACATAGGTAAATAAATAGTTTGCTTGCACTTCATAACCCCCTTTTTCATCGGGTTTTGGCAATAAAATATTTTGATGTAAATCTAGCCATGCGTCGCAAGTTCTATGCACAAAACGCACATTGCCCCATCGGAACAACAATGGAGAATACTGTCCCTGCCCTACCATGCCCGTAAAGCCCCCATTATTTACTTCAAAACCTTTGCCCCAATCAGTTTTGGTTTCATCAGCTAGGTTACCTGCCAAAAGGTTGTTTGTATAGGTGGTATAATTGCTATCTGCTACAGTTGAAAAAACAGTATAAGTATAACGTTGCTCATTTGGCCATGGATTTACTACATCACGGGGCATAAAGTTCATCAATTCGATTTGCTGTTGGCTGCTATCATTAGTTTTCAACATACATTTTATGTCTACTACATAGCCTAGAAAGGGATCGACTTTAAAAGTGAATCTGTGAGAAGAAACTGCTTCTCGTTGGTATGTACCGTCCATTTTCCATTCCTGTGTTTCTGTAAGGGTGAGAGAATCTCCACTACCACTAAATCCCCTGAAATGCTCGTCACCTGAGAGCTCCCACTTATCGTACCATGCCGAGGTGCTTAAGCGAGTACCTAGAAGGGTTGAATTGTGGTGCCGTACTGGCATATCTAAAGTAATTGGTGCTGTTTCAGGATTGGCAGCAAATACATCTAAGTAGGGTTTATCTTGGGCAAAATAGAGTGCTACATACTTCTTTCCATCCATAATAACCCAAATACTGTCATGAAAAGGACCGTCTTTTCCGATAAAATCGAACCTCCTTTTCTCTGAGTGGAAATCAGCATGATAGTCTTTGAATCTTGCCTCTAACTTTGTTTCTTTCAATAAACGCTGATACTCACCCTCATAAGCAAATGGTAATTTATCAGGGTGACAACTTGAAAGCATATAGGCCAAAAATATGTTAAATGCTGGACCCTTTAACCGGTATGATTTCAAAAAATCATTCATATCCGATTGATTTATATTTTTCAAAAGTGTATAGACTGTCGAATTCAACATTGCGCCGTAAAGGAATTACTGCGCCTATTTTTTTATGCCAAGTTTTTAATTCATCTAAATAGATTTCTTCTAGAAGATTTTCGGCATTTTTGAATGACTGGTTACTTAGATTCTTTGTTTCCCCTATATCTTCTTTAAGGTTATAAAATTCTGTTTTGTCTGAGCCGTACCACCATATTAATTTATAGTCCCCTTTCCTCATTGTAGCCGAGGGCTTCATCCTAAAGGCATAATTACCACTGCCCGGCAAGTAAACAGGCGCATACCAAAAGATAGCTCTTTCATCTAATGACCTTCCTTCTAGCAAGGGCACTAAACTTTTCCCATCAATCGGATAATTATTATTTAACTTTCCTCCAGTCCATTCGGCAAAGGTGGGGTATAGATCAGTGCTAATAACTGGCGTTTCTATAGTGTTCGAATCATTAAAGAAACTTGGCGCATAAATGAACGCAGGTACTCTGATGCCACCTTCATAAGGCATTCCTTTCGCCCCTTTTAAAGGTGTGTTCACCGTAGCTCGGAACGAACCTCCATTGTCTGACCAAAAAACCAATATGGTATTTTTTAGCAAGCCTTCACTTTCCAAATATTGGTGTAAATGCCCTATGTTGTTGTCCAAGGTTTCAATCATGGCTGCATATACAGATCTATCCTGCCCTTTTATTGTAGGTGTCTTTTGTTGATATTTTGCCCTTAGCGAATCTTTTGCCTGAAAAGGAGCATGCACAGCATAGTATGAGAGATAAAGAAAAAATGGTTTTTCATTATCTTTTTGTCTGTCGATATATTGTATGGCTTCGCTTGTAAGTCGGTCGGTGAGATGCTCGCCTACAGGGCCATCTGTCAAAGCAGGATTTTGATAAGGACTAAAGTAAGACTTTGGGCTGCCCCGCTTCCAACCTCCGAGGGCATAATCAAAGCCATGTGCTTTAGGGCTGGTCTCTTTGTGGTTGCCCAAATGCCATTTCCCTATGAAAGCGGTGTGATAATTTGCTGTTTTCAGCATTTCCGCTAAAGAAACAGTTGTTGTATCTAATACTTCTTTGTTTGGGATAGGAATAAGACGCTGTGCTTTTTTATCGCCACGGTCAGAATTGTTTACGGTTAATACACCATGCCTTGAAGTGTACTGCCCACTCATAATGCTAGCCCTTGTTGGGGCACAGTTAGCAGCATTGGCATATGCATTCGAGAAAATAATTCCCGATTTGGCAATTAAGTCAATATTGGGAGTTTCGTAATATTCTGCACCATTGTAGCCCACATCTGCCCAGCCTAAATCATCAGCAAGAATGAAGATAATATTTGGACGAGAAGTCAATTCCTCTTCTATTTTCGGACTACATGCAGCTAGTAAGGCAAGCCCGATGATTGATCCGATTTTTTTATTCCAGTTCATCTCTCAAAGGCCAATATGGGCTAGGTTCATGTTCTTTTTCGATAATTTTCTCAAACTCGGCCACCAAATCGGGGCGCTCGTAGTGCCAGTTGAACTGTTCTTCGGGATCTTCTTCAAGGTTATAAATTTGAATAGGACCACCTGACCATTCTTTAACCCCTTTCCATTTGCCTTTTCTCACGGCAAATTTAGCGTTAGGCTGGTCCATATATGGGAACTCCCAATAGAGGTAATCCCTAACCAAAGTATCTGCTTCTCCGGTTAACAAGGGAAGCCAACTTGTACCATCAGTTTTCTTTGGTTTATTGCGTACAAGTTCACCTATTGTTGCCATAAAATCGTAGTAAGCCACGGGTTCATCGCTAACTTTACCAGCTTCAATAACGCCTTTCCATTGGGCTAGTAAAGGCACTCTTATCCCTCCTTCAAACAAATCTCGTTTCATCCCTCGAAATGGACCGTTAGACTGGAAGAAGCGTACATCATGATAAAAATGCCTTTGCCCATTCCCACCTCCATTGTCGCTCATAAAGACAATGAGTGTATTTTCTGAAATACCCATAGAGTCAACTAAATTTAGGAGTTGACCCATTTGCTGGTCAATTTTGTGTATCATGGTTGCCCAGCGTTTGTCACCAATAGGCCAAGGCTTGTCTTTGTACATTTCTGCAGGCTCATAGGGCATATACAAATGCGGTAATTGTGTGGGAATGTATGCAAAAAAGGGTGCATCAGCAGTGGCTTTTTCTCGAATAAAGTCCTGCGCTTTATCAAAATACCAATCAGCAGAACTGTATTGTTTGCCTTCGGAAAGCGGCACGGCTATCTCTTTTTCATTATGCCAAAGCGAGTCCACATAATAATGATGCGCCTTTCGCTGGTCGAGAAAACCATAAAATGCATCGAAGCCTTGTAAATTAGGTATTCCCGAAGTGCCAGCTTCTGCTAGGCCCCACTTACCGAAAAGACCTGTATGGTAGCCTGCATCATTTAGTAGTTGCGCCACTGTAAATGTAGAATCATGAAAATTGATCAACTTCTTTTGGAAAGAGCGGTTATTTCGAACCAAAGCATGTCCGGCGTGTAATCCTTGCATGAGCGTAGAACGGGAAGGTGCACAAACAGGTGAACCACAATAGGCATCGGTAAAGCGTATACCATTTTCTGCCATTTGGTCTAGATTCGGGGTGAGAATTTTGGTCTGACCGTAGCATCCTGCATCACCCCAACCCATATCATCAGCTAGGTAGAGGATAATGTTAGGCTGTGCTAGATATTGCTTGCTTTCAGTTACTTTTTGTGAAGGTTTATAAGCTATGCCCGTGATTGTTAAAACTACTAAAAAGGCATAAAGTGTGAAATTCATTTTCAACATTAACTAATTGTGTTGCCTCAAATTTCTAAAAATCTCTTTCTTAACTTGAATATTTAATTATTCATCTCTTTTCATTTTATCTTCTTCTTTATCCTTATAGCATTTTAATGAGGTTTATGATCGTTTTCAGTTAATGTAACCTCGAGTTATTCTAAGCAAATTGAAATGAACGTATAACTTATTATTTACATTTAAAAATTGTAAAATTATGTAAGGCTATTTCTGAGGTTTTCATTTTTTACCTACTGAATTTAAAATCCTTCAAAGACTATTTTTTTATTTTTCATATTCAAGTTAAAATCGATGGATTGAACAGTTCTTTTTGTAATTTCCATGATTATTTTTGGACAAATCATTCACAGGGCCCAGAATTAATATGCATTTAAAAAGAAATTTTTTTTATACTGTTATTGGGTTATCAATTCTATTGGCTTCATGTAGGCAGGACATAAAGGAGGAAAGAATGGCTGAGGTCCAAATACCAAGAGTAAAAGAAAAGGATAGGCTAAGTATAATTTTGGAAAGCCCGGAAAAATTATCCAATACCCTGACTCCAATTGAAATAAAGATAACCAATGACTATTCCTTTGAAAAGGAAATGAGGTACAAGTGTTTCAAATTAGAAGAAGTGATGGAACATTATTTTGATTTGGATAATTTGGATAGTAAGGATGACATAATATTTACCTTTAACTGCCATGACGGATACAGGGCCTCCCAAATGTTAAAGGATATCAGAACACATGAGGGCTTCTTGGCTTTTGCCGATCTGGACCAAAACGATGGAAGTTATTGGGCAGATTCCCTTGCCGATATGTTCCCACCATATTACTTGGTCTGGTTAGACAGGGAAAAAGGGGATAAAGAAATGGTCTGGCCCTTTGGAGTAATATCAATTGAACTGGATAATTATGATCATAAATATAAAGGTATAGCTCCTCCAAAAGGATTGGGTCTGACCACAGGTTTCTCTGATTTTCGTAAATATTGTATAAAATGCCATTCTATTAATAAGATAGGAGGAGAATTGGGCCCTGAGCTGAACTATCCAAAAAATATCCTGGAGTACTGGGAAGAGGAAGATATCTGGGGTTTTGTCAGAGATTCAAGGAAATATAGGTATAATAGCAAGATGCCCAAGGTTGATATAGAAAAGGAAGAATTTGAAGGGATAATTGCATATCTAGAATATATCAAAGAGCATAAATTAGAGTAATAGGATAAAAAAAACTACATACTTAGTATTTGATAATATTAGAAGTCAAACATCCAACTATCTTCTGGTACTGATCAGCTTTCTAATTTTTATTGCACAACGTTTATTGGGATATTAAATCATATTTTAAATTAATTGCATATAGCTGATATAACTTTACAATGACAGAAATGAATAAACAATTGTATGCTTGGTTTTTTTATGTTTCACTAAGGATATTGGCAAAATTGAACTGAAATCATTGATTCGTTGTAAAGTACAATTTCTTATAATTGGTTATCAATAAATCATTTACCCCACCTTTTCAGATAAGGTTAGATTTATTTTTATTTCTTCCTTAAACTAGGTTTTTTACGCTGTTCGATCCAAACTCTTCTTACCTACCAATTGTAATTTTCTATTTTCGACTAATCCCATTAAAGGCTTTTGAATGTAGTGGGAAATGTTCTAATGATAGACCATTTCATATCATTGCTGATCTTAAAAGACACTCAATAATCATCCTACTTCTCTTGTCATTTCATATTACTGGGCATAGTACCTCATAAAATATGAGTTTACAATAACATATCTTCGTATTTGACTCCTTACTACCCTTGCCGTAAAATAAGGAAAGTTAATTTCCAAAGCTTACATATTTGTCCTTCAAATACTTTTTTAGATATGGCTTTTAATCTTTTTGTGACAAAATCTTTCTTATCCCTTTTGATAAGTCAGAGCATGGCTTTCATTGTGTTCTTTTGTAAAAGGGAATTCCCTTGGAGCTGGCAAGCGGAGAGATGTCTGTATAAAAAAATCTGTTAAAGGGTTCTAAAAGGAATTCCTTTTAGAACCCTAGGGAATTCCATGGGGAATTCCCTTTTTACTGATGTTTCAAGGGCCATTTTTTAATATTTTATGATGTTCTTGATGACCTTTGGACATTGTCCTTTCTATTGTTGGATATTGCATGCCTTTGCATCTTCTATGATACCATTATCATTGTTTAAAATCTGCGATACAGTCTTCGAAAGTATACTTTCAAATGTAGTAAAGGACCCGTGCTGGGTAGCAAAAAGGATAAGTCCCAGCGGCGCGTACAAGTGTTTGATTATAAAGCTTACAATTTTTATCAGCTCTCAATCATATAATAATGATTAGAAAAAAACTCTTTGGAGCAAGATTTATACTTCTTGTTTAAGATATGTACGAATAACAAATAAAGACTACAGTTCTAAATATCATTTACCAAATATTATTACAGTAAAATGAGTTGATGCTTCAAAAATTTATTTAAATAATACAGCACTTATTATTTTAGTTTATAACTATAAACGCTTACTATTTAACTTTTTATTAAACTTGATACTGATAAACGCCAACATAACTCCAAGATAATTGCAACATAAATCCAGTAAATCGAATGTTCGATAAGGCGATAATAATTGTAAGAATTCCTCTATGGTTATAAAAATGGCTACAGATATTACTCCATAGTATATCTTTTTCCCTTTTATTTTAAAGTAACTGAAAGATGAAAACCAAGAAAACGAATATGCAAGAATATATAGAGAAACAACATGACCCGTTTTGTCTCCTCCAGGTACATACTTTAGAAAACTAAAATAAGACCAATTACCTGTATAAGCAATTATAAACATAGCGCCAAAAAATATTATTGTTAACATGAAAACCAATAATTTGATATTGGTCATTTTAAGTTTTGTAAGCATTTTAATTATATTTTCAGTTAAGAATTTCTTTAAGTTATTGTAATGGAAGAGCTGGAGAAGACTAAACTCTGTAAGGTTTATAATAACCTGGGTTATCGACTGGTTATCAAGTTGCTTATAACCTTACTATCCCTCATTTTTTTAAGCTGTTCAATTAGGATATCTTGAGAATTACTAGTGACATTCACAAGATAAAACCTCTCTCCATTTTGTATATTCCGCCACCTCCAAGACCATTGATTTGCGGTTCTACCTTGAGCACTTTCAAACCACCAAGCTGTATACATTCTATCTTTACCTTTACTAAGTTTTGCCATATTTACTTCTCCAATCCCAAGAATATATTCTTTAAATACATGACCAAAAGCAAAACCACTACCCGACCAACATATCATAGGATTATGATTAGCTCTGTAAGGCGCAACAGGACTTTTTATATAAGTCAAAACCTTTCCATCATACATTTTGGCTACATCGTCTCTTACCATTTCAATCCCAATATTTTCTTTGTTTACTAATTGAAAATTCTGTTTAGCTTCCAAATAAATATTAGTTCTTAAAAAAACCAGCAGTATTAATAATGATGATACTATGGAATGTAGTGCTGGAAATTTAACGGAAGCTTGAAATGAGTTTTCGCTAGACTGATTATTATTAAAACGTTCAACGAGAAAATAAAATGGCAAGAGAACCTGAAACACAAATATTGCTAAACCTAAACCATAATGCATCCAATTATCCTCCCTAATATCAAGCGCAACTAAGAGATAAATTCTTACAATATTTCCCCAAATGATTAATAAAACGAGAAGTAAGTACAAATTTATCATTTTCCACCCACTCATATTTTTAGACCTTATATGAAGTGCCAAAATGATAGTACCAAATAATATCCCGTAGCTTAAAAGATGAAGACCCGCACATGCACTATCTACTAAAAATGTTAGGTCTCCCATCTCAATTATATTACCGTTTGCCTTATTTTCTATACCTGAAATTCCTAATAAAAATGAAACAACTTGGGTAAGCCAAATTCTTATTGGAAAACTAACCAATGTACTAGTGTAAATAAAGAAGGGTGAAGCCAAAAATAAATGTATCAAACCAATAATGTGAATGCCTCCTTTCCATAGCTGTAGAAAGAAAAGTATGGCACAACAAACTGTAAGATAAGTTCCAATAACTGTTGGAAATAGAATTGTAATTAAACCAAAAGAAATAACTAATGTAAAGAATGGAAAATTCCGATTACCCTTAATAATTGAAATGGGGATAGTAACTATACATATCCAGAAAAATGTATCTCGCTCCAAAAAATTTGGAAATAATCCTATGAAGCAAATTGCCGGTAAAACTATAGCTATTAGATATTTCCAATCACTTATAGAAATACTCAATGATTTCATACTAAAGCAATTTTCCTTTTAAAATAAAATAATAGAAGAAATAATACACCAGCAATTATTAATGCCCATTCATGAGGTTCAGGAACTGCCCCAGAACCATTGATAGAAGCATTACCTAATGAGTCTTTCTTTTTCTTTATCCCAAACCTTTCATAGTCATATTGAGATTCAAGCACAATGAGGCTTGAAACAGGGGTGACAATATTAGCACGTGAAGCTATTGAAGTAAGCTTATCTTCATAAATTGAACTATCATCTTCTTGAAAATACTTTCTGCCTATCTTTTCCATCACATTTTGATAATAAAAAAGACGCATTAAATGATCTGAACCAGTAGGAGCAGTTGAATTTTCAACTTTGTGGATACTTAAATCATTCCCAAATAATTTAATTTCATTATTAACATCTCCGCAATCAGGAAATCTCATTTTTTGGAAAAAACTTTTTATATCGTTTATGCTTACCAAATGGTGGTTTATTGCACCAAATTCTTTTAATGAACGATTGTAATTTGAAGGTACTTGACCAATATCTAGCACAATCGGTGATTCATGCGATTTTTTAAAATAGTCAAAAAGGTTATCCCTAAACATACTTCCCTTTAAATCCTCAAGGTTTGGTGTAGGTACCCCTCCTTTAGTGATGATGACTGATGATTTAACATCAAAAATTTTATAATAAGGAAACAAAGTAAAGTTAGGAAAGTGTGCTTTTGCTGTTAATGCTTCTAACCCTTCTAAAACAGTTATCTTTTCACTAGATAGTATTGATTTGATACTTTCAATTTCTTCCTTTTTCCAACCACCATCTATATCCAAATAAACGGTCTTTGGTTTGAAAGTTTTAACTTTCTTTTGAGTAGTCCTCACTTCGTAAACTTCGTTCATGAATCTAAATGAACGGTTTACAAATTCTTCTGCATTTATACTAAGTTGCCAATTGGTACTATACTCACCATGCCATGTAAAGAGTTTCCCTTCTTTTTTAAAATTGAAATTTGAATTAAGATTCTGACCTTTATTAACAACGTTAATAGCAGATTTGGTTGATGTACAATCTGGTCCTTCGAATGTAATAGGTGTATAACTTAGTTGTTCGCTTTGCAACTTTAAAGGAGCGGTTACTCCAATTTTAAACTTCCTATTTTCTTTGGGTGTACAAGGAAAAACTCTGATTCGTGCCTTATTGCCTTCCATCCAATATATTACTGAAGGATCTCGCCGTTCTCTTCCTACAATTGTATCATAAGCTCGTTTAGCCTTCGATTTGGTAGTTAATATCCCTTTTTCCTCTTTTCCGTTAATCCATAACGAAAGTGAGGTAATCACACCTCCCTCTGGCAACTGAAAAGTAAAAATAGCTTCTTCTTGTGAGTTCATCCATTCTTTTCGATTATTGGCTATGGTTAGTAACATTTCTGTATAACTGAGTCTTTCGGTTGGAATCAGTTCAATATTGGTTACTACTTGTTCCATAGAAAGATGATTTCCACTCCAAAATCGATCTACAGTGCCATGCCTCTTATCATAGATAGACTTTAAAATCTTTAATCGAGATCTCTCGTCCAAAGGAGAATCGTCTGAAAGACCCATTCCAATCATTACTAAAGGATCATGTACCCTGTCTTCTTCTAAACGAGATCTACCAAAGCTAAAAGACTCATATTTTTGATATACAAAATTTCCTTTCAAATAAGACTCTGTCAGCCAACTGTCATTCAGTTCTTTCGCCACTTCAACCCATAAAGGCAAAGCATCATTTTGAAGTGGTGCATCTACCGAAACTTTTAGATTACTTATTTCTTTATTCATACCTTGCCAAAAAAGTGTATAAGCAGTTATAGAGCCAAATACAATGAGACAACCAGGTACCATGTATGCTATACTTTTATTCAATGAGGTAGATTTTCTAAACCATTGAAACCAAGCTAAGACATAAAAAATAGGCACATACAAATGCATACCTATTCCTAAAAACAATACGCCTACCAGTCCAATTAAGAACATAGGGAGTAAGGCAATAAATTGATGTAAGTGAAAGAGTAAAAAAAAGGGTGTGAGAAAGGCGATAACTTTCCCAAAATTGTTACTAGGTGACTTCAATAATGTTAATAGTATAAGTGAAATATTTTCTATAACTATTAGGTAACTAAGCCAATCTACGGATTCATCAAATAAAGCCATTTCTCTATTCAAAGAAAATGCACTGATATTAAAGAGTATCAATAATAAAGAATGCCCTCTTAACATTCGAGTACTAAATGGTCCGAATGCTCTTCTCCGAAAGTAAACTCCAAGAATTATCCAGTAGAATATGGCTATACCATAATGTATGAAGAAAAGCATGCTAAATATACCTGCTCCCCCACTTCCATTATCCATGTTAAAAAAAAATAACATAGTAGAAGCTATGACAAACAAAACCCCAATTAGCAAGTAATCATCAAGTTTTTATCTTATTTTGAAAGTACTTTGAAAAATAAAGTAAATATGAAAATTTTTTTTGCTCTTGTTTATTTATTTTAATACTAGTTGGTAATTTTTCCATGAGTCAACATTAATTGAATTAAAAATAAAGTACTTTGTATTTCAAAGTAAATGCATAATTTTGAATATTCAAAATTCTTTTTCGAGAAAAATTAAACTTCGATTGCTTAGTAAATACTTCTAATCACTATCTATCAATCTTTTTTAAATTACTCACAGGAATATTTTTGCTATAAATAAACAAATAACCCCCAACTAATTCATAGAAAGAGTCAGGGGTTATTTTTCTTGATAAAATACCTTATTCTTTTAAAATTCTGAAAGTTTCGATTTCGCCGCTTTGGCTATAGATGTTCAAGAAATACATACCTTTATCCAAACTAAGGTTCCTTACATTAACTTTAATATTTCGGTTACTAAAATCATTTGTTACTTGCTGCTGAAGAACTTGTTGTCCAGTCGCATTAAAGATTCTAATAATCTCAATCTGATTATTATCAAATTTATTATTTAAATCAATATTAATAGTCTCAACAAATGGATTGGGGAATACAGTAGCTACAGATGATTTTCTGTTTATAATACTGCTCTCAATACTAATTGATCCACTAGTTGAACAATTTGCAGTATCACGTACCAATGTCACAAAATTATCTGATAAATCCCAGCAATCATCTGAGAGACCTTCCAGTTCAGCTACGTTATCACCTACTGCTACAGTCAGATTACCAGTATAAGAAAGCCCCCATATCAAACAAGTTCCTACACCTGCACCTTCTACGTTCACTTGGTTGCCCGGAGGAAGCCCCAATACGTTCAGGTCTTCATCGGTGACCACATAGCCATAATTCGAATTGGAATTTGTTAAATGCATTACCTCTATAATATCATCTACTCCATCCCCAGGGCAAGTATTTACTAATGTATCTCCAGTTACAGTAGAAACTAAACCACCATCTGGCATATCCCGTACAAGTTTTACATAGTTGTCAGAAAGGTCCCAGCACTCATCCGAAAGGCCTTCCAGTTCTGCTACGTTATCACCTACGTTCACTGTCAGGTTTCCTGTGTATGATAGCCCCCATACAAGACAGATGCCCACACCTGCGCCTTCTACGTTAACTTGGTTGCCCGGAGGAAGGCCCAATACGTTCAGGTCTTCGTCGGTTACCACATAGCCATAATTCGAATTGGAAGCAGTCTCGTGCATCACTTCTATGATATCATCGATACCATCACCTGGGCAGGTGTATACCAAGGTATCTCCCATAGTCGTGGATACTGTCCCACCATCTGGCATATCACGCACAAGTTTTACATAGTTGTCAGAAAGGTCCCAGCACTCATCCGAAAGGCCTTCCAGTTCTGCTACGTTATCGCCTACGTTCACTGTCAGGTTTCCTGTGTATGATAACCCCCATACAAGACAGATGCCCACACCTGCGCCTTCCACGTTAACTTGGTTGCCCGGAGGAAGGCCCAATACGTTCAGGTCTTCGTCGGTTACCACATAGCCATAATTCGAATTGGAAGCAGTCTCGTGCATTACTTCTATGATATCATCGATACCATCACCTGGGCAGGTGTATACCAAGGTGTCTCCCATTGTCGTCGATACTGTACCGCCATCTGGCATATCCCGTACAAGTTTTACATAGTTGTCCGAAAGGTCCCAGCACTCATCTGAAAGGCCTTCCAGTTCTGCTACGTTATCACCTACGTTCACTGTCAGGTTTCCTGTGTATGATAGCCCCCATACAAGACAGATACCAACACCTGCACCTTCTACGTTCACTTGGTTGCCCGGAGGAAGGCCCAATACGTTCAGGTCTTCATCGGTTACCACATAGCCATAATTCGAGTTGGAAGCAGTCTCGTGCATCACTTCTATGATATCATCGATACCATCACCTGGGCAGGTGTATACCAAGGTGTCTCCCATTGTCGTGGATACTGTCCCGCCATCTGGCATATCACGCACAAGTTTTA